>ERZ761610.1198-NODE-1198-length-15092-cov-15.545521_pt1 | contig 15092 bp, 10 predicted proteins | sample MGYA00512164_ERZ761610 | MGnify/ENA primary metagenome ERZ761610 (study PRJEB28899, sample SAMN02850038) | bioreactor sludge metagenome | biome: EBPR Sludge; feature: EBPR Bioreactor; material: flocular biomat | place: Australia: Thorneside Wastwater Treatment... | reverse complement strand
GAGATCTACACTCTTTCCCTACACGACGCTCTTCCGATCTTTTTGAATCTTTATAATCCTTTTTGGTAAGTAAAGTTATATCTAGTAGGGAATTTTCTTCAGTGCCAAAAAGTTCTTCATAAACCTTATATTTTCCCTGTAATAGAAAATTAAAAGATAACAAAAAGTAATATAAGCACTCATCTATCCCTTCATCTGTTAAAATGTGAAGGGATAGAGTTAAGTTCCTCAATTTTTTAGGCAGTAAGTAAAATAGGCTATAAAACGAACTGGATAAGGGGTAGTTATCTAGAACGATTTCTCTAGCTGCATGCTGGTCTCGCCAGTTCCCTGCCGAGTCCAGATGCCGCATGCCTTTAAAATTTGTATCTACCATTGATTAAGCTGATTTTATAGTTAGGTCGCCATTGGGAACTAACCTATACCCTATAACTTTTTTATTTTTATTATCAGTTTCATTATAGAATTCAAACTTACCGCATTCTACAAGATAGTTACCAATTCTTTTAGCTTCTGCTACATTTTCAATACCTCTAATGTTCTGAGAAATTTTTGATGGATAAATCATTTCAATGCCATTTATTTCCATATAATTTAGGAGTTTTAAAGCCTTGTTTTCAAGGGTTATCACATTATTTCTCACTTCAAACTCAAACATGTTTTGAGTATAAAACATTATTAAGCTTAGGGATGATGTTATAAGTTCATCTTCTGAAACATTAGCATCGCTAAAAGAAGCTTTTAGAACTCCATATAAACGATATAGATGTTCGTATGATTTGGAGGTAAACTCTTTTATCTGAGATAATTTCCCTCCTTCTTTCATTTCTAATTCGTTTTTATTTGAAAATTTAGCCGCTAACACATTAAATTGGTCACTTGGTATAATGATTTGCACCTCAGATTTGCTCGAATTCTTAAGTAAATTGTATATCTTATTACTAAATTCTTCAATTATATGATGTGACTTCTCAAGCTCAGCTTTCCTTTCATCAGAAAACTCGATTAATCTGTTACCTATATTACTTTCTGGGTAAGTAATTAAATACCTAGACATGAATCCTTGTTTTTTTAATAAATTATCCGATAAATATTTCTCGGCAATGGCAGGTTGCATCATAAAGTGTATAGATAGTTTTACATCCGAAATTGACCTGAATTTTTCATGTCTGGTCTTTGTTAAGGTTTTGCCATCCCATACTTTACATAAAAAAGCTGTAGTTCTAGACCTATTTGACGCGCTCATGCTTCCACTGCCAAATATCATGGCGGTTTCATCGCATACTAGTCCACAAGAAGTGCATCCAGAATCAAAGCTGCTATATAAGCCATCAGTGGTAAAATCAGAGTGAATTATACTCGGTATTACAGGAGGTTTAGGTTCTGGCCCTATTTCTTCAATTATTTGTTCTGTAGATATACCTTTTGTTTTAGCTAATATTTTTCTTCTCTCGCTCCACTGCTCTTTAGAAATTTTATAGATTTCAAACTCCTTCTCATATAAATTTCTGAGTTCTAACTCATATTTTAAAACTCCTTTCATAGCTAGAGTATCAACTGCTGACTTCCTTTCGCCGCTGTCTGCCATTGTCATAAAGAATAAAGATAATATCTTTTCCCCCATTATGGTTTGGATTTTATTATTACCTTGAACAGCAATTCCAAGAACGGTTAATGCAGAACTTAAGCACATATCTAAAGGAGCTTGGGTAATAGTATGTAATGATACAACCACTGCTTTTAGTGGCCCAGGTAGATTATTGATAACAGGATTTAAGATTAAATTTTTTGATGTTGTTATTTGCATATAGCCTTTAATTTATTAGTTTAAATGGTAAAAAACTGACATAAAGAGCGTCTAAAACGTCTAAATGTCTTTTTTGGATAAGAATTTGTCCTGTTAGAAATTCTATGTATCTTCTAAGTACTGTATCTTCATGGTCCTCCTGAAATTGGTTGGACTAGGTAACCGATACAGTTCAAACTTCTCTCAAAAGAGAGTTAAACTATTTTATAAGTAATTGATTTAATTATTCTTTTAATGAGAATAATTTTTGAATGGCATAAATTTAAAATAGACAAAATAGTAATTTGATTAAAAAGGCGTCTAAAGTGTCTAAATATCTTTTTTGGATAGGGAATTTAGTCTATTGAAAAACTCAATGTATCTTCTGAGTTCAGGCTCTAGATTTTCCGGTAAGTTTTCGGGAAGGTTCACCAAAATAAAAAAGGGTTCCTTTTAGGAGCCCTTTTTTATTTTGTGTATGCCATCTATTATCTAATTTCTAATCCCCCTCCATCTTCACTCTTCTGTAGCAATTTTTATGCAGTATGTACCTGATAATATTGCCAGCGGTGCGTATATTAGGAATAGGGCAGACACATTCTGTAAAAATATTGTAAGTGAGCGCTCACCAGCGATAAGCCCTTCAAAAAAGCTGATACTGGTGATAATAACAGGCAGAAAAAGCGGTAATGAGATTATGCTTGCCATAATGCCGCCATTTTTAAGCCCTATGATAAGGGATGCTATCATAACCGATATGAGGCTCAGCAATATGCTTATACATAATATGGCAATAAATATATGCTGGTAAATGGAGCTGTCTATTCTGAAGAATAGCGAAGTTACAGGAAATATGAAGGCAAATGCCAGACCGTTTAAAACAAAGGTGGATATTATTTTTGCAATCACAATATCAGACTTATTGTCGCAATTAAGGTAATATAATTGCAGCATACCTGATGAAAAATCTTCCTCGAATATGTAGGTTATGGCAATGCAGTAAGCAAGAATTATGCTACACAACATCACTGAAAGTGAGTTAGTAAAGTTATTTCTGATTTCATCAGGTTGACTGAGGGAAAAAATAAAGCATACCAGAATAAAGAATATTATAGGGCTAAGAATGGATTCAGGTTTTGAAATCTGCTGTCTTAAGTGTTTTTTTAGTAAAGTGTACATTATTTATACTGCATTTTTATAAAATACTTGATATCTTGTTAACGATTTATTAACCTTTTCTTGATATAATATTTGAAGTATGTTATTTTGGATTTTACACAGTTTGTCTATAAATTATATTAATTTTTAGGCTGTGCTGGAATATATAATTATGTTGCAAATATACAATAAATTTACTATAAGCTTTTAAAGTCAAAATCTTGGGGGATTTCTATGAAAAAACAAAACAATTTTAAACCTATGCCAAAAACGTCTTGGAGAATTTACAAGAAGAATAAATTCGTTATGAACTCTATGTGTGCAGCGTTTTCAGTGCTGGCACTTTCGTTTTCATATTCCGCAAATGCGGATGTAGCATTGCCAACAGGTGGTGCGTATGTCGCTGGAACTGGCGCTATTGCAACAACAGGCAATGTAATGAACATTAACCAGAATACCCAGAACGGCATCATAAACTGGGGTGGGTTTTCTATTGGATCTGAAAATATTGTTAATATCAATAACGGTTCTGGCGCTACGCTTAACCGTGTAACTGGCGGTTCTGTTTCAAATATTAACGGTCTGTTGAATGCCACTGGTTCGGCTTATGTTATCAACCGCAATGGTATAGTTGTTGGTAATACTGGTGTTATAAACACTGGTGGTGATGCAGTTCTCTCAACGCAGGACATTTCAAATAACAAATTCATGGCTGGTGAAACTGGTGCTTTCTCTGGCTCTGCTACGGGTAATATAACCAATAATGGTCAGGTAAATGCTGGCGGTAAGGCAGTATTTATCGGTGCGGGTGTTTCAAATATTGGGCAAATAGGCGCTACAGATGTTGAAATTACAGCTACTAATTCAAACCCTTATGCAGTGGCTATCAATAACAGTGGCACTATCAGGGCAACTGGTAATTTAGTTAGTGAGGGCGGAAGGCTGGTTCTAAAAGCTCCGAGTTCTACAGTGCAAAACTCTGGTACGCTTGATGCCTCCTCAGTAAATGGCAAAGGTGGGCAGGTTATAGTAACTGGCAGGGATGTAAGATTGACCTCAACTTCCAACATTGATGCTTCTGGTAAAACTGGCGGTGGTAATATTTACATTGGCGGTGGTGATTCTGGAAATAACCCTAACATACAGAATGCTAAAACAACCTTACTGGAAGGTCAGGTAAAGGCAAACTCAACTGATGGAAACGGCGGGCGTGTGATAGTATGGTCAGATGATGAAACTCAGGTGAATGGTGCAATTGAAGCGACTGGCAAAAATGGCGGTGGCTTTGTTGAAGTTTCAAGTGCTAAAAATATAAGGTTGGAAAATAATTTCTGGACAGGGCTTAAATTAAGCGGTGGCGAACTACTTATTGACCCCGCAAATATCAATATAGTTAATGGTGCGGTCTCTTCCAATTCTTCATCTGCTATTGCAGCCAGCAATACAATAAAAGACGCAGACATAGAAAATGTCCTGAACTCCAACATCTCATTAACGATCAACACAGCTGCAAGGGCTGGTAATGATGTTGGTGATATAACCGTGGCAAATGATGTTTCAGTTGCATGGAATACTGCAAGACAGTTAACATTGAGGGCGAACAGGGATATAACCTTAGCAGGTACATTTGATGGAAGTGCCAGCAATTCTGCTGCAACTTTCAGGGCAGATGCTGGAAGGAATATAAATTTAGGCAATAACCTTGTAATAAAATCTGGCTCTACGGGAAGTATTTTTCTTAATGCAGCTGCAACTGGTATAACTGAGTCCGCTACGGATAATAGCGTTGATGTGGCTAGTAACTGGAAAACAGGTACTGGTGCAATATCCCACGGCAATAATGTTACTCTGCAAAGTGGTGCAATAGTACTGAAGTCTGGTAAAGCTGTTGATGGAACAAGAACAGACATAGGCTCTGAGCTGAAATTAAATTCAACCAACGGTACAACCTTTAGAAGCCTGCAACTTAGCGGTTTTGATGATGTGAATGTTAATGCTAATGACCATTCAAATATTGAAACTACTTCTGGTTCAATTATAATAAATGCAAAAAATATAACTATTGATGAGGACGTGATAGGTAAGGGCTCGGTTTACTTAACTGCTGCTTCTTTCAATGACGTTACCAATAATTTCGTTGACCTTGATGCCAATGACCCAATTAATTCAATCACTGATACGCGTGATGAATTCAGGTCAGACGGGTGGAAAAATAACCATGGAACTTTAACCTTCTCAGGTGATGTGGTTTTAGCTATGTGCTGTGGTTTTACGGCTACATCAGGCAAGGACAGCAATGGTAACAGGGCTGATTTTACCTCAACCAATGCCACTTTTGAATATAATAACAGTTATGATATAGTTGAATGGTTTGAAGTAAAAGGCTTTAATAGTTTTAATACCACTATTGAAGGTAATTCACTGAATTCTAATAGCTTCATTGATATAAGAAATAAAAATAACGTAATTAATTACCATCTGGTAGCTGGTCAGGATATTCCAAATTCAACTGAGTTCCCTTCTGGCTCTCCTGCGGATGATTTTGGTTATGTGCGTGTGATGGGTGGGGTGTTTAACTCAAATAATAATTATTCTGACAATATCCAGAACATAGGCACCACAACATTTGATAATTCACTGCTTGGTGGCTCACCTTTGTTAATTTCAGCTGCTAAAGAGGTTATTCTTACCAGTGGTAATAACACTTCAACAGGCAGAACAAGCATAACAGACGAAACCGATACAGAAGTTGATGATACAACTTCATATGCTGGCAGAACTGATAATGTGAAATTCGCCCATACTGATGATAATGGTCAGTTTGATGGTAATGTTCGCATAGAAGGCTTCAGGGAGATTTCTCTTGATACTTCAGGCATAGGTGATGAGCTGACAGCTACAGGCAACATCAACACATGGTCTTCGGAAATGACCAATATTAATGATGACCTGACAGCAACAAACATCACTTCAATTTCAGAAGGTGACATCTACCTCAGGAATGACTCAACGCTAACGGCAAGTAATATTGCTACATTAGTGGTGGATGAGAAAGCGCCAAAAAGGACTGTTTTCGGCTCTAACGAAGGTATATTCGTTTCAGGTGTAAATACTAATATAAATGCCAGAGAGATAGCAATATTCACCTCAAGGCAGCCTTTAAATACCATTGAAGGGCAGATGAATGGTCAGAACTTTATTCCTGGCTTGCAATATTTAAATACCGCAAGGGAAGCATGGCAGACCTTTTATTCTGATAATGTTGCAAAACCGAGGAACCCATTCGTAATATACTATAAAGACATTGGTCAGCCGCCAGTTATTTTCTCAAGGCCTGATTGTGCCTCCAACCCTGATGCGAATGGTTGTGAGTCATTTGTTCAATCTCCTGATGATAGAAGGGAGTATAGGATAAACCTCACCCAGAAAGATTCAAGTGTGGGTGAAGCTGTACTATTAGAAGGTGATTCAGACGATGTAAGGTTAACAGAACACTTCATAACTGACCAGCCAACTTATGTTGATTACAGGTTATTAACAGCAGAGAAAATTAAATATTTTGCTCGTGCATTCCCACTTCAAGTTGTGGGTTCAACGCTAGAAGGGCTTAATGTTATACCTGGCTTTGCTGGTGTAGCGCTTGCTCTTAACGGTATCACTGGTGGTATAGGTGATGTTGTGTTCGGTGGCACAAGGCAATAGCCTGAGATTGGCTAAATAAAAAACCCCTTTGAATTAACTTTTGAAGGGGTTTTTCTTTGACTTTAAAATATTATTAATATAGTTGAAGTTAAATTTTTAGTGGCTATTTTGTTACTCTCTAAATTCTCTTAAGTACATATTATGAAAAAAATCGCTCTCCTTACTTTTGGTTTCACTTTACTAGTGTCTACTAATTCTTTTGCAGCGCTGGTGGGCGCTGATAATGCTGTTGCGACGAAAGATGATCTTTGTCAGTTTGACTTTACAGATGAAAGGCAAACCTTCATTGACCTTCAGGGAACTACCAAGGGTGAGAAGTGGAACACAGTGCTGATAGGTGAAACAGAAGGTTGGCTGCGTGGAAGGGATACAACAGTTTTTACCAATCTTCATAATGGTGCAAAAGTTATTGAAAAAAGAAAGTGTGGCATACCAGACAAAATAGTGCGTGATACAACGCCAAGGCTTGCTGGTTTTTTGATAACCACGCCTGAATATTACACTGAAAAGCTTAACAGAAATTTTGCTACTAAAGGCTTTTTTATCCGTGACCTGCCAATATTAACCCAGGACCCTATAGTAAAAAGACGTATGTATTCATATGAAGGGCAGGTAATAAGTCAGGAAATGCTAAATTCCATTATCCGTGACGTTATAGTTCTAATGCGTGACAAAAACCAGCCAGTAGTTGATGTTTACTTTCCTGAGCAGGATGTAACCGATGGCTTTATAGTTGCACTGGTTTCCCGTGCTGTTGTTGATAAAATAGTGGTTAACGGCAATGAATATTATACGGAGGAAGACATCAAAAAATTCGTTAATGTTAAACCAGGTGACTATATCTGGTCTGATACATTATCACAGGATTTACGTTGGATAAACTCATACCCTTACAGGTCAGTTGACGTTATCATGAAACCTGGTTCTCGCCCAAGAACAACTGACGTAATATTTGAAACACGTGACATGTACCCTTTCCGTGTATTTGGTGGTGTTGATAATTATGGTGCACCTTCAACGGATGAGAATCAGTTCTATGCTGGTTTCAGTTATGGCAATCTATTCGGTCTTGACCATGAAATAATATATTCATTCGGTTCTTCTTTCAGCAATACTGATTTTAACAGCCATAACCTTCAATATAACATTCCATTTGACTGGAGGCACAAACTTGGTCTGTCGGCTTCATTATCATCTTCAAAGCCTGATACAAATAACCCGCTATTCAATGTGGAAGGTCAAAACCTTATTCTTAATGCGGATTATGAAATTCCACTTTATGACTGGGGCTTAAGGGGCTTCACTCAATCAGTTAACTTCGGTGTTGACTATAAAAGGCTTGAAAATGATGTTGAATTTGGTGGTACTAATGTTTTCAACTCTGAGCCTGAGATAGTTCAGGGCTATGCAACCTACAAGGGCAGCAGGGCTTCAAGCAAAACCAATAATTCCGTTACTTTAACTGGTATAGTTTCTCCAGGTGACGTGTTAGGCAACAATAGTGATGAAGATTTTGACATAGCAAGGGTTGGAGCTAAATCATCTTATGCTTATGGTCGTGGTCAGTATGAAACCTCATACACTTCTGATCTCGCTGGTTTGACACTGTCAGGTATTTTCCGTGGGCAATACTCACCTGATAAATTACTTGCAACGGAGCAGGCAAATGTTGCTGGCCCTGGTGCAGTTCGTGGTTTTGCTTCAAATACCGTACGTCGTGACAGTGTGTTAGTAGCAACGGCGGAAGCTGCTTCACCATATACATCATTGATAGACAACTTCCTTGGCACAACACTGCGTGACCGTGTTCAGGGCTTTGTTTTCCTTGATAAAGGTTATGGTAGGAATGCTGATGAAACTGGCGCTCAAAGAACTATTGACCTTGACTCAATGGGCTTGGGAACTCGATTTGGTATTGGTCGTAACTTAAATGGAGTAGTTGAGTTTGGTAAGGAAATAAAAGACGAAATGAGAGATGGGAAAGATGAGCATCTTCACTTCCGCCTGAATGCTGCTTACTAGGAGTAGTAGAGAAATTGTTTGTAAATAATTTTGATGGCTTTTGAACAGCTTTTTTTTTGCTAAGTCTAGCTATACGCTGCCTTGAAGATCTCTAAAAGAGTGTTGTTGTGTAAGTTTTAGTAAAGTTATGCTTACCATAAATAATCATAATAATCGCTTGGTCGACATATAAATTTTGTATTCTCTTAGCCGTCACTGGTGCGTTACAGATAAAAAAGATTTTAAAAAATGCTAAATAATCTAAGATTATGAGCAGGTTTTAAAGTCCTCCATCAATTAAACTGAATTTTTTAAAATGGAATTTTTTCAAAATTATTACCTTTACATCACCTTTTTTATTACTGGCTTGCTGGTGGGCTTTGCGTTTTTTAAATTATTTTCCAAAGGGGCGATAGTGGAAAAAGTAAAACTTGATGAGGTTGAAAAATATCTTGATGAATTGAAAGAAAATCTGAGGCTGGAAACTGAAAAACTAAACAGGGAGCTGCAAATATCCGCAAGGCTTGAGGCTGAAAAATCTGCAATCAATGAAAAATTATCTGAGCAGAAAGAACATTTTGAAAAACTCCAGCAGCAATTTACAGAAAGGTTTGAGAACCTTGCCAACAGGATATTTGAAGAAAAAACTGGCAAGTTCAAAAAAGACTCTGAGGAGTCCATATCCAAGGTTTTAAACCCATTAAAAGAGCAGATTGGTGAATTCCAGAAAAAAATAGACACTTCATTCAATGAGCAGGCGAAAGAGCAGTTTTCACTTAAAAAGGAAATTGAACGCATAGTAAGCGTTAATGAAAAAATGACGCTACAGACCGAAGGGTTAACCAAGGCTCTGAAAGGAGATAACAAGGTGCAAGGTAACTGGGGTGAGGTTGTTTTAGAAAAGATACTGGAAGATTCTGGACTGAGAAAAGGTGAGGATTACATATTGCAGGCAACTGAGATGGGTTTGAAGAATGCAGAATCAGGCAGCGCATTAAAGCCTGATGTGGTAGTAAAGCTGCCAGAAGAAAAGCATATAATAATAGACTCAAAAGTTTCTCTCACTTCTTATGAGCGTTTTTGCAGTGACGAAGCAGGTGAAGAAAAGACAAGAAATCTCAAAGCTTTTACTGATTCGGTGCGGGCGCATATAAGGGGGCTTGAATCTAAAAAATATCATGAAAATGACAAGCTTGTAACGCCAGAATTCGTGTTCATGTTCATGCCATTGGAAGGTGCATATATGCTTGCTCTACAGAATGACAGGGAGCTTCAATCTTATGCGTGGAATAAAAAAATAGCGATAGTTTGCCCTTCAACTTTGTTTGCAACCCTCCGTACTATTGCTTCACTATGGCGAATTGAGAAACAAAACCGCAATGTGGAGGAAATTGCCAGACAAGGTGGTGAGTTATACAATAAATTTGTTGGTTTTGTTGATGATATGCAGCTTATAGGCAAGCAGATAAATGCCGCTGAAAAATATTATAACTCAGCAATGAATAAGCTTTCAGAAGGCAAAGGTAATCTGGTAAAACGTGCTGAAAACCTCAAGATACTTGGGGCGAAAACCTCAAAAAACCTATCTGAAAAATTTACCCAGCAAGATGATGATATAGTGAATTTAGAAGAACTTGATGACCAGAAACCCCTGAAAATCATTTCTGGTAGCTGACATTCTATATTTGACTTGAATTATAGATAAATTTTTTTAGCCATAACTTAATCCACTATAGATATAACATCTAAAAAATTATGAATCAGGAGATAATTAAAATTCAGGAGATATTATCATATCAGTCAGATGAGCTGTCGCAGATGAGTGAAGTTCTGTATGCCCAGCAGAAAGAGATAGATATACTAAAAAAGCATGTGGCAAAATTAACCGAGGAGATAATAAGGTTAAAAAATAACTCCTCTGAAATAAAACCAATTGAAGAAGAAGTGCCCCCGCCGCATTATTAAACCTATCCAATCCTTGTCAGTAAATTTTCTTTTTTGAACAGGTAATGTTTAACCACTGCCAGCACATGACCAACTATTAGCGCTAATAAAACCCAAGCTAATATTTCATGGGATTTATAGGCATATTTTGCTACAAACTTGCTTTCAATTATTGGTGGCAGTTCAAAATTGAAAAAATTTACAGTTTTACCGCCAGCAGTTTTCATTAAATAGCCACTTAACGGGGCAAGTATACCAAAAACATAAAGCATTATATGCCCAGCTTTTGCCCCCCAACTTTCAAATTTAGAAAATGAAGCAGGCAGGCTTGGCGCAGTAGTTAGAGCTCGTGCGAATATCCTTGCTGCAAATAGAATTAACAATGTAATTCCCAGTGATTTATGCCAGTAGAAAATTAATTTTCTATTTCCACTCGGAAAATTACCTTCAGTAAACCCAGAAAAAAGCATAAAAATAATTATCAATGCAATAACAAGGTGAAGGATACGTATTGATGAATGATATTGCATGATAGATTATTGTTAAAATAGCTATCTGATACACCTGCAAATGCGAATAGCAATAGGATAGTAATTATCAAAAGATAATGATAATCAGTGCTAAGAACGGTGCTTAAAACTTATATCCAAAGCCGATGTTGAAAATAGGGTAATATTCAATTGCATCAAATTTATCCTGAACTTTTTGCTTCTCAGCTTGAAGGTCTGCATCAAAAGTTGCGTCGCCAGCCAGTGTGCCGTTTGAAGTTATGTTTGTTGAAATATCGTTGAACTTCACGCCGAGGTCAGTGTCAAAAAACCAGTTGCTTGTTTTTGTGAAGGCACGTGAAAAGCCAATACCCGCATAAGGTGAAATATCACCAGTTTCAACCTTGCCATCTATCCTGCCTATTTCAGATGCAGTATAAGTGGTGCCGTTAATTGATTCTGAGCCAGCTGGGGTTGCTGAAAACTCAACTTCATCAGGCTGGAAATATGCACCGCCAGTCATTCTGAAACCATTAGCGAACGGGCGAACATCTATCAGGGCATTGGCATTGAGAACATTCACATCATAGTCATAATCAATGTTGTTTATCTCATCGCCGTCAGAATATTTTGCATAATTAACCCCAGTACGTGCGCCAATATATTCATTGAACGCAGTGCCAATTTCAAGCCCGATACCTTGCGTGCCAACTTTCGGGGTAATTGAAATACCTGGCGAGTAAATATTCCGCTCACTTTCCGTGTCAATGGATTCAAGTTCACCTCTGTAAGCGGGTGCCATTGGTTGTTGCAGCGTTGCTTGCGGTGTCATTATGGGTGTTGCCATGTAGGTGTTCTGCATTTTCATCATTGCAGGGCTTTGGATATTGCTGCCGTAAATATTTACTGGCCTTCTGGTTTGAAGCTCCGCTGGGGAGTATATCTCCGCTACGCTTGGTGCAACATTCCTGACTGCCTGCTGTGGTGGCTGATATTGAGGAATTGTTGCTTGCGGAATAACTGGGGCAGGCGCGGGGGCTACCATTTCAGGTTTCTTTAAACGCTCCCTGTCTTTCAGGTTAGCTAAACTTCTAGGGTGCTGGTAGGGGTCAAATTCTTCACGATAGAATTCTGTTTTTGAAATGCGCTGCACTGCGTGTGCATCTGTTGTGATAATGGTAAGTAAGGAGGTGGTGCAAACAAATAGTTTTGTAAGTTTCATATGATTTTATATAAGAATAATTTTACTAATAAGCGGCGGATTTTATCAAAAGAAAGTATATTTTAAATTATTAGCTGAATTTATGATGTTTTAGTTCGTCCATGTAATTTTTCAACTGCTAAACAAAAGTTACCATAAAAGGCTTTAAAAAAATTGATATTAAAACAGATAAAAGAAGGGGCTAGAAGAGTTGAGGAAACCCTAGTAGATGACCCTTGCCACGGAGAAGCTTTAACGGGTATTTATAAAGGTTTATACAAATTCAGGATAGGTGATTACAAGGGGGGTACCAGATATTAAATAAAGTTTTAATTGTGCGTGCAATAAAAGTTGGGCATAGAAAGGAAGTGTATAATTGAGTTGTTTTACTATAGACTAATAATTAATGCCCTTATTCAAACTAAATTCAAAGTTTAAACCAGCGGGTGACCAGCCGCAGGCAATTGAAAAACTGACCAAAGGCTTAAAAGCTGGGCTGGCTGACCAAGTTTTATTAGGCGTTACGGGTAGCGGCAAAACATTCACTGCTGCAAATATTATCCAGAATTTACAGCGCCCAACACTTATAATGGCGCATAACAAAACTTTAGCAGCGCAATTATACAGTGAGTTCAAAGAGTTTTTTCCTGATAATGCTGTTGAATATTTCGTTTCATATTATGACTATTACCAGCCCGAAGCATATATAGCCAAAACTGATACTTTTATTGAAAAAGATAGCGCAATAAACGAACAGATTGACCGTATGCGCCACTCTGCAACTCGCTCACTGATTGAGCGGCGTGATGTTATAGTGGTTTCGTCTGTTTCGTGTATTTACGGCTTAGGCAGCCCAGAGCTTTACTTGCAAATGACCTTCAAGATAAAAAAAGGTGAAGTAACGCCAATGCGGGAAATAATGACCAAACTGGTAGAGCTACAATATACCAGAAATGATAATAATTTTGTCCGTGGTACATTCCGCATCAAAGGTGATGTGCTGGATATATTTCCCAGCCACTATGATGATGTTGCATGGCGGTTAAGCTTCTTCGGGGATGACATTGAAGAAATTTATGAATTTGATAGTTTAACTGGCAAAAAAATTCAAAACCTTGAAGGAGTAACAATTTTTGCCAATACGCACCACATAACGCCTCGCCCAACTTTATTGCAAGCGGTGGAATTGATAAAAAAAGAAGTGCAGGTAAGAATAAAAGAGTTTGAGCATGCAAATAAGCTGGTTGAAGCTCAGCGCATAAAGCAGCGCACCGAGTTTGATGTTGAAATGATATTGGAAACTGGAACCTGTAAAGGTATAGAAAATTATTCCCGCTATCTGTCAGGTAAAAAAGAAGGTGAGCCACCACCAACTCTGTTTGAATACCTGCCTGATGATGCACTATTATTCATTGATGAAAGCCATGTAACAGTACCGCAAATCGGTGGTATGTATAATGGTGATAGGGCAAGGAAAACCAACCTTGTAGAACACGGCTTCCGTTTAAAATCAGCACTTGATAATCGCCCGCTTAAATTTGAGGAATGGGAAAAAATGCGCCCGCAAACAATTTATGTTTCCGCAACACCAGCCGCGCATGAAATTGCAAAAGCTAATGGTGAAATTGTTGAGCAGATAATCCGCCCAACTGGGCTAATTGACCCACCAATCATCATCAAGCCATGCAAAAACCAAGTTGATGATATTATTCACGAGGCAAAAGAGGTTATCAAAAAAGGCTTTAGAGTTCTGGTTACAACGCTAACCAAAAAAATGGCGGAAGACTTAACCGAATATATGCAGGAAATAGGCATGAAAGTTGCCTACCTTCACTCAGATGTTGATACTTTGGAACGGGTGGAAATCATCTCTGCACTTAGAGAAGGCGTTACTGATGTTCTAATTGGTATTAACCTACTTCGTGAGGGAATAGACATTCCCGAATGTGGAATGGTAGGAATATTAGATGCTGACAAAGCTGGCTTCCTACGCTCACAAACTGCGCTTATCCAAACTATTGGCCGTGCAGCAAGGAACAGTGAAGGTAAGGTGCTAATGTATGCGGATATTATGACAGCAGCAATAAAAGCAGCGATAGAAGAAACTGACAGAAGGCGGGCAATACAGGTGGCTTACAATACTAAGCATAACATCACGCCAACTACCATCAGCAAGCTTATTTCAAAAGCGATACAAGATGAAAAGAGGGTAAAAGAACGGGCAGATGCACTAACTTCTGAAGAAAAGGCAAGGGCAGCCGCTAAGGGTAAAAATAAAATTGTTTCAATTGAAGACCTGCGCAAAAAAATGCACGCCGCCGCCGCCGACCTTGACTTTGAACGGGCCGCAAGTCTGCGTGACCAGATAAAAGAAATGGAAAAAAAGCAGATATTTAGTTGATTATGCCCGAAAATATAAAACTCAAAGATTATTTTGGCTTAAACCTTGCAGATATTCTTATTGAAAAAATTGAGCCAGTTTGTGATGGTTTTAATGCTAAAAAATTTAGAAAAATAGTTGCTGATAATTATAAGCCGCTTGAGTTAAAAGCCAGAACTCAGCTAATTTCAGATGCTCTTTACCAAACATTACCGCAAAATTATGAGCAAGCAATTGAGGTTTTGGTTAACATAATGGGGGCGCCAAACCCAAATGAAACAGGAATGTTTAAGCATTATTACTGGCTTTCGCCAGTTTCAGAGTTTATTATAAAATATGGTGTTGATGAAAAACCTGAAATCTCAATCAATGCCATATATGAGCTTACTCAGCGCAGCACGGGTGAGTAGATCGGAAGAGCACACGTCTGAA
>ERZ761610.1196-NODE-1196-length-15143-cov-15.276776_pt1 | contig 15143 bp, 9 predicted proteins | sample MGYA00512164_ERZ761610 | MGnify/ENA primary metagenome ERZ761610 (study PRJEB28899, sample SAMN02850038) | bioreactor sludge metagenome | biome: EBPR Sludge; feature: EBPR Bioreactor; material: flocular biomat | place: Australia: Thorneside Wastwater Treatment... | reverse complement strand
TCGAGGCGGCTGACGTCGTACGCAGCGCCGGCCGCGCTGCGGAACTGCGTGTGCGCCGCGTCGAAATCGGCGCGGCTCCAGGCCAGTCGCCCGCGCAGGAAGGCATGCATGAGCGGGTCCACGGCGGGATCGAGGCGGTCGAGCAGAGCCGTCGCCCCGGGGATATCGCCCATCGACGCGCGATCGGCGATGACCATGTCGCGCTTGCGATGGCCCAGCGTCGGCACCTTGATCTGCTGGATTTCATGCAGTGCCGCAGCGCGCATGCCGCGGAACTCGAGCAAGTGGGCGCGCGCGTGGCGCATCCGCCACGCATCGGGGCGTACGCTCAGCAAAGCGCCTGCGGCCTCGACGATCGCTTGCGGTTCCTTGCTGAGCTGTACGGCAACGAAGGCCATCCAGAGATCGTAATAGAGATCCGGCGACGGTCCGACCCGAGCTCGCGCCTGGTCGAGCCAGCGCCGCGCCGTTTCTGAATTGCCGTCGCCGTTGGACCAGATTGCCAGGTAGATCGCGGGGACGGGCGTGGTCGGATCCGCGGCGTGCAGGGCCTCGAGCACCCGCATCGCGCGATGGCGCTCGCCGGCGGCTTCGTTGGCGATCGCCTCCAGAACGAAGCTGGCGCTATCGTCACGGCTGGCGCGCAGATCGTCGCGCATCAGGCCGTAGCCTTCGTCGAGCATCTCGGGCTCGGCGGGAACCTGGTGCCGCCACTGCAGCATGTTCCACGCCAGCGCAAGCAACAGTGCGACCAAGGTGATGATCGCAATCCGCGTGCGGCTCGGATGGTCAGCGCGGGCGCCAGTGATCGGCATGGCGCCTTCGTCAGTGCCCGGCGACTCGCGGTCAGGCAGCGGCTCGCCAGCCCGATCGACCGGCAACGCGCCGCTCGCAGAGGATTCCTCGGTGACCGCATCAACCGACGCCGGAGCATCGACGATGACCAGCTGCGGCTCTCCCAGGCGGGCCGCCGAGTTCGGCGACGCCGGAGCAGAATTGCCGGGATCGATGACGATGAACGGGGCATCCAGCCGCAGGCCGATGCCCCGCAGGGTCTTGACCAGACCGCCGTAAGTGCCGAGCACCGCCCGCGTGCGAAACACGAGCTGCGCCAGTGCCTCGTCGGACACGACCTGGCCGCCCGGCCACAGGGCGTCCATCACCTCCTCGCGCGGCAACACCCGATCGGGATTGCGGACCAGCAGCAGCAACAGCTCGAACGCCTTGCGCGAACACTCGCGCGGATGACCATCGACCCGTAATGCGTAATTCGCCGGGTCGAGTTCGACCTCGGCGAATCGGTAGCGCCGGAGTCGCAGATCGCCCTCACCGAGGGTCATGGAGCCGGCGTCATAGGAATCTGCGTTCCCGGAATACACGGACGCAAGTCGGCGGACCGCGTGAACACGCAGGCGCTTACCCAGCTGTCAGCGCAGCATGGATCGACGCCGCCGCGCGCTTGCCATCCTCGACCGATTGCACGGTCAGATCGACCTTGCCGCCAATGCAATCGCCGCCGGCCCAGACCTTGGCGGCGGTGGTACGGAATTCGGCATCGACGGCGATGCGACCGCGCTTCAGGTCCAACCCGCCCGGTGCATCGAGGACCTGGCCGATTGCCTTGAGCACGCTGTCGGCGGCCAATGTGAAGCGTTCGCCGGTGTCCTGCGGGCGACCGTCGGCACCGGGTGCGGTGTACGCAAATTCGATGGCGCTGACGGCGCCGTCGACGCCGTGCACTTCTACAGGACGTGCCCAATGCACGATGCGCACGCCTTCGTCGCGCGCGAAGGCCTGTTCCAGAACGGTGGCGCCCATGGATTCGGCACCGCGGCGGTAGACCAGCGTGACCTCTTCGGCGCCGAGGCGCCGCGACTGGATCGCCGCGTCGATGGCGGTGTTGCCGCCGCCGATCACCACCACACGGCGTCCGACCGGCAACCGCGAGAGCTGCTCGCACTGTCGAAGTTCGGCGATGAAATCGACCGCATTGCGCACGCCTTCCAGATGTTCTCCCGGTACGTCGAGCATGTTGACCGCACCCAGTCCGAGGCCGAGGAAGACCGCATCGAATTCACGCTGGAGATCCGCCAGCGGCAGATTGCGCCCGAGTTCGCGACCGTATTCGGTGCTGATGCCACCGATCGCCAACAGCCATGCGATTTCCTTTTGGGCGAAGTCCGGCACCTTGTAGGCGGCGATGCCGTACTCGTTGAGTCCGCCCGACTTGCGCTGCGCTTCGAAGATGGTCACCGCGTGTCCCTGACGTGCCAGCGCATGAGCGCAGGACAGTCCGGCGGGGCCGGCGCCGACCACAGCGACACGTTTGCCGGTCGGCGGCGCACGCTCGAACAACTGCACGCCGTCGCGGTAGACCCAGTCGGTGGCGTAACGCTGCAGCGCACCGATCTGCACCGGCTTGTCGTCGTCCTTGTTGCGCACGCAGGCGCCTTCGCAAAGGATCTCGGTCGGACACACCCGCGCGCAGGAACCGCCGAGGATGTTCGCCGACAGGATGTCGGTCGCGGCACCTTTCAGGTTGTCGCTGGAGATCCGCTTGATGAAACTCGGAATGTCGATGCTGGTCGGACAGGCCACCGTGCATGGCGCGTCGTAGCAGTAGAAACACCGCTGCGCCGCAAGCAGCGCCTGCTGCCGCGTGAGCGCGGGCGCAATGTCGTCGAAGTTCTGCGCCAGTTGCTCGGCGCTGAGGCGTCCGGCCTGGATGTCGGCGTGGGTGAGTCGGGTCATCTGTGCTCCGGACCTGAACGATCAATGGAAGAGCGATTTATCCGCAAAGGACGCAAAGAACGCAAAGGAAAGCGAAGAGTCAAATGGCCCGCGTCGCGTGAAAAGCCATCGGATCACCCGTCAACCAACCCGCTGGGGACTCTCTGAACAAGTCGTCATTGCGAGGAGCGAAGCGACGCGGCAATCCAGAAGAACTCTTGAGATCAGATGCCTGGATTGCTTCGCTGCGCTCGCAATGACGAGCATTCGGATTTATTCAGACAATCACCAAAGCTCTTCTTTGCGTCCTTTGCGTTCTTTGCGTCCTTTGCGGACAAAAATCAAAAGCTTCAGCGCCCCGCGCGCCCCAGCATCGCATGCAGCAGCACGTTGCCGCCGGCCTCGATCCACTCGGGCGTGGCGTCTTCGATTTCGTTGTGGCTGATGCCGCCGACGCAGGGTACGAAGACCATCGAGGTGGGTGCGACTTGCGCCAGGTAGCAGGCGTCGTGGCCGGCGCCGGAGACGATGTTCTTGTGGCTGTAGCCGAACAACTCCGCGCCGGCGCGCACCGAGGCGACGCAGTCGGGATCGAAGGTCACCGGCTTGTAGTAGAAGATCTGTTCCAGTTTGGTGATTTCCACCCTGGTTTCTTCGGCGATGCGCGCGATGCCGGCGCGCAGGTCGGCGTCCATTTGCAGCAGCGTCTCGTCTTCCGGATGGCGGATGTCGACGGTGAAGAACACTTTTCCGGGGATCACATTCCGCGAGTTCGGATAGTTCTGGATCATGCCGACGGTGGCGCAGGCAAATGGCGCGTAGGTATGGCCGATCTTGTTCACCAGGTCGATCACGCGCGCAGCGCCGAGCAATGCGTCGCGGCGACTCGGCATCGGCGTCGGACCGGCGTGCGACTCCTGGCCGGTGAACACCACCTCATACCAGCGCTGTCCCTGCGCGTGGGTCACGACGCCGATGGTGACGCCCTCGTTTTCCAGGATCGGACCCTGCTCGATATGCAACTCGAAGGCCGCGTGGATCGGCTTGCCCATCGGCCGATCACCGGCATAGCCGATGCGCTTGAGTTCCTCGCCCATGGTCTTGCCATCGACATCGGCGCGCGACAGGCCGTAGTCGAGCGTGAACACCCCAGCGAACACGCCCGAGGCCACCATTGCCGGCGCGAAGCGCGAGCCTTCCTCGTTGGTCCAGATCACGACTTCAACCGGGCGATCGGTCTCGATGCCGTGATCGTTAAGCGTGCGAATGACTTCCAGCCCACCGAGCACGCCGTAGATGCCGTCGAAGCGGCCGCCGGTCGGCTGCGAATCGGCATGCGAGCCGGTCACGACGGGCGGCAGCGAGTTGTCGCGTCCCGCGCGCCGCGCAAACACATTGCCCATCTGGTCGACGCTGATCGAGCAGCCGGCTTCCTTCGCCCAGCGCACGAACAGATCGCGCCCGTCGCGATCCAGATCCGTCAGCGCGAGGCGGCAGACACCACCCTTCGGCGTCGCCCCGATCTTCGCCATCTCCATCAAACTGTCCCACAAACGCTTGCCGTTGATGGCGAGCGGTTGCTGCGGTTTCAAAACGGCGTTCATGTCCTGTCCTCCCTGCAATTCCCGGCCTTGGGCTCCGGGACGAAACTGTATTTCTTGTCCGCAAAGGACGCAAAGAACGCAAAGGGAAGCAGAAGCGAATTGGCCGTCGAGGCGAAATCCAGCCCGTAGGTTGGGCTAAGCGCAGCGTGCCCAACTGGTGGCAAAGCTGTTGGGCACGCTGTGCTTAGCCCAACCTACCAGTTGCACGACCACTTCAGCCTTGCTCTCCTTTGCGTTCTTAGCGTCCTTTGCGGACAAAATGCTCTTCAATGCGGCATGACAAACTGCGCCCCGGCGCGGATGCTGGTCGGCCAGCGCGTGGTGACGGCTTTCATGCGCGTGTAGAAGCGTACGCCTTCGGGGCCGTAGACGTGCTGGTCGCCGAACAGCGATGCTTTCCAGCCGCCGAAGCTGTGGAAGGCGCTTGGCACCGGGATCGGCACGTTGACGCCGACCATGCCGACCTGGACGCGGTTGACGTAGTCGCGTGCGGCGTCGCCATCGCGGGTGAAGATCGCGGTGCCGTTGCCGTACTCGTGCTCGTTGACCAGCTTCAGCGCCTCTTCGTAGTCGTTGACGCGCACAACGACGAGCACCGGGCCGAAGATTTCTTCCTGGTAGATGCGCATCTCCGGGGTGACGTGATCGAACAGGCAGCCGCCGAGGAAGTAGCCTTCTCCCGAGTTCGGGATCTCGCGGCCACGACCGTCGACCACCAGCTCAGCGCCCTCGGTGACGCCAAGGTCGACATAACCGCGCACGCGATCGCGGTGCATGGCCGTGATCAATGGACCCATGTCCATGCCCGGCGCATCGCCCGGGCCGATCTTCAGCGCATGCACGCGTGGACTCAGGCGCGCGATCAGCGCATCGGCAGTCTCGTCGCCCACTGCCACCGCGACCGAGATCGCCATGCAGCGCTCGCCTGCGGACCCGTAGCCCGCGCCCATCAACGCATCGGCGACCTGGTCGAGATCGGCATCCGGCATCACCACCATGTGATTCTTGGCGCCACCAAGCGCCTGCACGCGCTTGCCATGGCGCGCACCGGTTTCGTAGATGTACTTGGCGATCGGCGTCGAGCCGACGAAGCTGACCGCCTTGACGTCCGGGTGTTCGAGCAGCGCATCGACCGCGCGTTTGTCGCCGTGGACGACGTTGAACACGCCCGGCGGCAGCCCGGCCTGCGCCAGCAGATCGGCAAGAAACAGCGACGGCGACGGATCACGCTCGGACGGCTTCAGCACGAAACAATTGCCACAGGCGATCGCGATCGGGAACATCCACATCGGCACCATCGCCGGGAAGTTGAACGGCGTGATGCCGGCAACCACGCCGAGCGGCTGGCGCAACGAATAGGCATCGACCTGGGTGGCGACGTTCTCGGTGGTCTCGCCCTTCAGCAGGTGCGGAATGCCGCAGGCGAACTCGATCACCTCCAGCCCACGCGCGACTTCGCCGAGCGCGTCGCTATGGGTCTTGCCGTGCTCGGCAGTGATCAGGGAGGCCATCTTGTCGGCATTGGCATCGAGTAGATCGCGCAACTTGAACATCACCCGCGCGCGCCGCTGCGGCGGCGTCTGCGCCCAGGCCGGAAATGCAGCCATCGCCGAAGCCACGGCGACATCCACCTGCGCGCGATCAGCCAGCGGCAGGATGCCGGTCTGTGCGCCGGTGGCCGGGTTGTAGACCGGGCTGGTCGGACCCTCGGCGCGCTCGACGCGGGCACCGTTGATGTAATGGGAGATCCACGTCGGCGCTGGCGCCTGGACGGTTTCGGAGATGCTGCGCACGGCGCTCATGGTTCAAGGTTCCACATGTCACATGAATGTGACGAGCCTACATCAGACCGCGCCGGGATGGCAGGTGATGGGGGTGAATGACGGGACCGACAGCGACACGGCACGAGCGCCCGCTCTTCCTGCTCTTGCAGGTCCAGACTTGTCTGGACGCTCTTCCTGCTTTGGTAGGTCCAGACTTGTCTGGACGCTCTTCCTGCTTTGGTGGGTCCAGACTTGTCTGGACGCTTTTCCTGCTCTTGTAGGTCCAGACTTTTCTGGACGCTCTTCCTGCTTTGGTGGGTCCAGACAAGTCTGGACCCACAGGAGCAAAAGCCGTAAGCGCCGTAGTCAGGCTCCCCCTACTCCCCGATATCCTCGTTCCACAATTCCGGCTTGGCCGCCATGAACCCGCGCATCAATTCGATGCAGCGCGCGTTGTCGACCACCGTGACCTCGACGCCGCGACTGCGCAGATGCGCTTCCTCGCCCATGAAGCTGAGGTTCTCGCCGACGATCACGCGCGGGATGCCGTACAGCAGGATCGCACCGGAGCACATCGAGCACGGCGACAGCGTCGTGTAGATGGTGCACTCACGGTAGACCTTGGCCGGCTGTCGGCCGGCGTTCTCCAACGCGTCCATTTCGCCATGCAGCGTGGTGCTGCCCTTCTGCACGCGGCGATTGTGGCCGCGGCCGATGATCTTGCCGTTGTGAACGAGCACCGAGCCGATCGGGATGCCGCCTTCGGCCAGGCCGAGTTCGGCTTCTTCGATGGCGGCTTGCATGAAGGGGTCCATCGGCGGGCTCCGGAGCTTTGGGGTCAGTGAGTTATACCCAGATCCGCGCTGCGATCGACCTGCAGTCCTGATCGCGCCTGTCGGTGGGCTGTTCGCGCATCGAAGCTTTGGGAGCGGGTTCATCCCGCGAAAGTGCTCGCGGAGTAAATCCGCTCCCACATGAAAATCGCCCGTCGCTCCTACTATGCTTGGCCGATCGCCACCAACTCCAAGGATCCCGCCATGAAAGTCCGCGCCGCAGTTGCCCACAAAGCCGGAGCCCCGCTCTCCATCGAAATGGTCGACCTGGAAGGTCCGCGCGCGGGTGAGGTGCTGGTCGAGATCAAGGCCACCGGCATCTGTCACACGGATGCCTACACCTTGTCGGGCGCCGACGCCGAGGGCCTGTTCCCGTCGATCCTCGGCCATGAAGGCGCCGGCGTGATCGTCGATGTCGGTGCCGGGGTGAAGAGCGTGCGCCAGGGCGATCACGTGATTCCGCTGTACACGCCCGAATGTCGCGAGTGCGAGTACTGCCTGAATCCGAAGACAAACCTGTGCCAGGCGATCCGCAGCACCCAGGGCCAGGGCCTGATGCCGGACGGGTCCAGCCGGTTTTCGCTGGATGGCAAGCCGCTGTATCACTACATGGGCACCTCGACCTTCGCCAATTACATCGTGCTGCCGGAGATCGCGGTGGCGAAGATCCGTCCCGATGCGCCGTTCGACAAGGTCTGCTACATCGGCTGCGGCGTCACCACCGGCATCGGCGCGGTGATCTACACGGCAAAAGTCGAGGCCGGATCGCGGGTGGTGGTGTTCGGGCTCGGCGGCATCGGCCTGAATGTGATCCAGGGCGCACGAATGGTCGGCGCCGCGCAGATCGTCGGCGTCGACATCAATCCGGCCAAGCGCGCGCTGGCCGAGAAGTTCGGCATGACCGATTTCGTCAATCCGAAGGAGATCGAGGGCGACCTGGTGCAGTACCTCGTTGGCCTGACCAAGGGCGGCGCGGATTACAGTTTCGAGTGCGTCGGCAATCCGACGCTGATGCGCCAGGCGCTGGAGTGTTGCCACAAGGGCTGGGGCACCTCGGTGATCATCGGCGTGGCCGAGTCCGGCAAGGAGATCTCGACCCGCCCGTTCCAACTGGTCACCGGACGCAACTGGCGCGGCAGCGCTTTCGGCGGCGCGCGCGGGCGCACCGATGTGCCGAAGATCGTCGACTGGTACATGGACGGGCGCATCGACATCGACAGCCTGATCACCCACACCATGCCGCTGGAACAGATCAACGAGGGCTTCGACCTGATGCACCGCGGCGAGTCGATCCGCAGCGTGGTGATCTACTGATGAGTGTCGAAGTCATCAGCGAGCACGCCTGCTTTGGCGGCGTGCAGGGTTTCTACCGGCACTCGTCGCTCGCCTGTCATGGCCCGATGCGCTTTTCCGTCTATCGGCCGCCGCGGGCGGCGTCCGGGCGGGCCCCGGTGCTGTTTTACCTCGCTGGCCTGACCTGTACCGAGGAGACCTTTGCAATCAAGGCGGGTGCGCAGCGCGTCGCTGCCGAACTCGGGTTGATGCTGGTGGCGCCGGATACCAGTCCGCGCGACACCGGCATCGACGGCGCGACCGGTGACTGGGAGTTCGGCGAGGGCGCGAGCTTCTACGTCGATGCGACGATGGCACCCTGGTCGTCGCGGTTCAGGATGGAAAGCTATGTCGCCGATGAACTGCCCGAACTGATCGGCGCGGAGTTCGAAGTCGACCTCGATCGCTGCGGCATCTTCGGCCATTCGATGGGTGGCCACGGCGCACTGACGCTGGCGCTCAAGCACCCGGATCGATTTCGCAGCCTGTCGGCACTCGCCCCGATCGTCGCCCCGACACAGGTGCCGTGGGGCAGCAAGGCACTGCCGCGCTTGCTGGGCGATAACCCGATGGCATGGGCGCAGCACGATGCCTGTGCGCTGGTGGCGCAGGCGCGCCACCCTGGCGAAATCCTGATCGACCAGGGCCTCGCCGACAAATTCCTGGCGACGCAACTGCAGCCGGAACGCTTCGAAGCGGCCTGCGCCGAGGCCGGCCAGCCGCTGACCCTGCGACGTCACGCCGGATACGACCACGGCTATTACTTCATCCAGAGCTTCGTTGCCGATCACCTGCGGCATCACGCGAGGCAACTGGGGGTCTGAGCAGAAGCAGCGGAGCAAGCTCCGACACGTGGCTTTGGTTGCGCCACCGACTCATGACCAGGGCGCTGTGGATGTTGATTTCACGATCACAAACCGTCTTGCGAAGCCCAACCTTCGGCGGAACCGGCGAACGCGCGGTAGAAAATGGGCATCCAAGGACACTCGATATCTGTCCGCCAAGCCTCTGATCAGTGGTTGAACCCGCTCCTCAACACGCGAGGCGGCTCACCACTGCATCTGCGTGGTGAGTCTGTCCTGGAGAGCCTGCTTCTGGGCTGTCCGGTTATCGCAGCGATCGTCAAGTCCGGTTTCGAACTCGACGAGTGAGAAAAACGGCGCATAGCTGAGGGCGGAACCCGCGCGCCGAAGGCAATGGTGCCGCCGCATGGCAGCCGCGCGGAATCCGCCGCCCGGACGGCGACACACCCACGTCAACCGCGCCGTACGCGTGACGGTGGAATCCGCCTTACGCGGGTTGCGCGGATTCAACTCTTGTATACACTGTGACATCTGCAACTGAAGGTAATCCAATGCACCCCACCCTCATCGCGCTTGGGCTCGGTATCGCCCTGGCTGGCAACGCCATTGCCCAGACATCGATCCCATCGAACCCCACCTGCGACGCCATCCCGGCACCGGTGCCGTTGCAGCTCAAGGATCGGCGCCTGCGCGAGACGCCGGATCTGTCGCCGCGCCTGCAGCAGCTCAACGTGATGGCCAACGACACGCGCTGCTTCGAGTACGCGCAATACCGCATGGCCGAGTACGCCCAGGCACATCCCGATGACCTCGGCCTGCACTTCGTACGCGCGCGCCTGACGTGGAGCATGGGCGGCATCGACCAGGCCATCGACTATCTGAAAGCGGTACTGCGCGAACACCCGGACTTTGCGTCAGGACATGTGCTGCAGGGTGCGATGTATCTCCAGCGCGGGAACCTGCAACCTGCCGGCGATCATCTGAAGCAGGCACTTATGCAGTCGCCGGACGACCTGTGGGCCAACCTCAACTGGTGGAAGTTGCAGGCGGGCCAAGAGGATGCCGAAGCCAAGGCCCTGCTGTTGCAGGTTGCGGAGTCCCGCGAAGCCAGTCGATTCGCGCGTTCGGCGAGCATCGAGGCGCTGTCCTTGCGGATGCCGGCCGAAGCCCCCGAGCGCGAGCGGCTGATGCGTCTGAAGATCGAGGTCACCGAGGGCCATTATCGCGAGCAGGCGATGATCGAACTCGCCAGCCTGCTGGTGTACCTGGAGCGGCACGCGGAGGCCCGTGACCTGCTCAAGCAGTTGGAGTCCGCTCGCAGCATCGACCCGGCAGCGATCAAAGCGCTCCATGCGCAATCGCTGCTGCGCGAAGCCTCGCGCATCGCGCCCCGGACTACGCCTGACAACCAGGCCCTGGTCACGGAGGCGCGGAATCTAGTGAACGGCGACTTCTCCCAACTGGCGGCAATGGTCGCCCACGATGCCGCATTGAGCCTGCGCCTGAAGCCCTTCCTGTCGGACGGCAAACCAATCGATCCAAACGCCCAGGACGCCTACGGCATGACGCCGCTGTGCGCTGCCGTTATGCAGGGCGAGGGCTTCGAAGTGCGCGAACTGGTCCGCCAGGGCGGCGATCCGAACCTGCTGTGCGGCAAAATGTCGGCCTTGGCGCACGCGGTGCTCGCCAACACCACGGAACTGAACACCCGCCTGGCCATCGTCGGCTTCCTGCTCGAGAACGGCGCCGACCCGGCACGCGCAGTGGCTCCAGGCTTGGCCTCCCTCGAGTCCCACTGCCACACCTACCCCGAGTGCCGCGAACAAGTGTGGCCCAAAGTGCAGGGATACCAGTCGCAGTCGGGCCGCGTCCGGTAAGGGCCGTGCGGCGGCAGGCCACAACCCTGCCGCAACGCATGAACCGAGGCGGCGGTCGGCGGCGATCGGGATCTTGACGATGTGGCGATGTGCGAAGGCGGCGCTGGAATCCGGGACACCCACTTGGCGCCGACTGGCGCCTGTCGACTCCCTCGACTTTCCGGGAGTCCCACAGTTGGGAACTGGACCGGTGGGAACTGGACAGTCGAGATTTGCGCTCTGGGAACCCGTCAAGTTCTCGACCAAGAGCGGGCCGGCAGGCGGCGAGTTCCTGACCCGATTTCCGGCATGCAACAGACTACGCGGGAGTCAACGCTGCAGCCGCAGCGCGCGGCCAAGATCGTCCCACCAGTAGCGCAGGAAGCTGCGCAGCACGCCGCGCTTGACGTCCGCGGGGCGCCCACGCGCGAGTCGATCCATCTGCTGGTAGTACCAGCCCTGGGCGCCGAGCACGTTGATCATCTTCATCAGCAGCAAGGGGCTGGTTGGCGAGCACCAGCCGTGCGCGGCCAGATGCAATTGCTGCTCGAAGGCCGGCAGGTGGTCGATGCGCCCTGCCAGCAGATCGCGCGCGCAGTCCGGGTGCGTGCAGAAAGGCCGTGCCAGACCGATCACGTCGAGCGCAGCGGAGGCCAGCGCGGTGTGCATGCCTTCGCGCGAGCGAAAACCGCCGGTCACCATCAGCGGCATTTTCGCCACGCCGCGGATGGCCTCGGCGTACTCCAGGAAATAAGCCTCCCGCACGCGCGTGCTCGGCCGCACCGCCACCGCGTCAGCGCTGCGGCCTTCGACACCCAGCAGGCGCGGCTGCTCGTAGGTGCCTCCGGAGATCTCAAGCAGATCCACGCTCTCGGCGTTCAACAGTTCGACCACCTTGAGGCAGTCGGCATGGCTGAAGCCGCCCTTGCGGAAGTCGTCGGAATTGAGCTTCACCGATACCGGGAAACGCGGCCCCACCTGCGCGCGCACCGCGCGGACGCATTCGAGCAGCAGCCGCGCACGGTTGCCGATGTCGCCGCCCCAGCGGTCTTCGCGCCGGTTGGTCACTGGCGACAGAAAACTGCTGATCAGGTAGCCGTGTGCCCCATGCACCTGCACGCCGGTGAAACCGCACTGCTGGGCGATCTTCGCCGCGGCGCCGAAGCGCGCGATGATGTCGAGGATCTCGCCGTCCTCAAGCGCCCGCGGCGTCTTGTAGCTGCCGAGCAAATCCAGCGTGACCGCCGAGGGTCCGACCGGCTGGCGCGTCGCATAACGCGGCGACTGCCGGCCGGCATGACTGATCTGCATCCACAGCTGCGCGCCATTCGCCGTACCCGCTTGCGCCCACGCGCGCAGGCGATCTCGCGCTTCCGCGTCCACGCTGGGTGGATGGGTGATGTCGATGGCGACATTGCCCGGGCGCTCGATCACGAAGCGATCCACCATCACATTGCCGGTGATGTTGAGCCCGACGCCACCCGCTCCCCAGGCGGCATACAGGCGCACATGCTCCGCTGTGGCGCGCAATTGCGCGTCACCCAGTCCCTCGGTCATCGCCGTCTTGCACAGTCGGTTGGGCAGCACCGCGCCGCACGGCAAGGTAAACGGCTGGGCAAGCAGCTCTGCAGCATTCATGCGATTTTTCCGGTGCGGGTTCGGCGGAGCGGGTCACGGCGGGCCGTGGCTCCCTGCAACGAACAATAGGCAAACCGGTGACGCATTTGGGTTCGCTCGATCGTGCGGCGCAGCCGTCGACCGCGACCTCCGGGGCGATGGCCCAGGGATCGGGTCGACTGGCCTCACCACATCACCCGCAAGCCCGCGTAAATGGTGCGCCCGGCGCCGGGCACGGCGATGCCCCAGGGGATGCCGTTGAGCATCATCGTCATGCCCTGGCCGACGAAGGTGCCACCGAGTGGCAAGTCGTAGTTGCGGTCGAGCAGGTTCTCCACGCCGGCATCGATGCGAACCGCAGTCCAGGAATAAGCGGCGCGCAGATGCAGCAGGCCGTAACCGGCGGTCTCGATCTCGTTGCGCACGTCGGACACGCGCGTCTTGGCATCGACCAGTTCCCATTCCAGCGTGCCGCGCCAGGCGCCAAGCGCGTGTGTCAGATCGAATGCGGCATTTGCCGGCATCTGCTGGTACAGCGACTCGTTGGTGTCGCGGTTCTCGCCGCGCTGCCATTCCAGGCGTGCGCCGATGTCGAAGCTGCCAAAGCGCTCGGTCTCGCCCAGGCGCATCTGCCCGGCCGCGTTGAGGCCCCACAGCCGCGCCGACTGGTTGGCGTAGCGCAGCACGTTGAACTGGTCGTCGCGGTAACCCGTGGTCGGCACCGCGTCGATGTAGTCGTCGACCTGGGTGTAGAACGGCGTCAGTTCGACGCGGTCGTCGCCATCGGCCGATGTCCAGCGCCAGGTCGCCGATCCGGTCCACGCGCTCTCCGGATCCAGGCCAACGTCGCCGACATAGCCGTTGCCATCGCCGACCGTGTTGTTCATCGATGCCGCCATCGACCAGCTCGACCAGGTGTAGCGCTCGTAAAGATTCGGCGAGCGCTCGCGCCGGGCGATGCCGAACTCCAGCGTCTGGCGCTCGGCGAGGTCGTAGCGCGCCGATGCGGCGAAGTTCCAGTTGTCGTCGCTGCGCTGCCGATCGAGCGCATTGAAAGCGGCTGCCTCGGCGGCCTGGTTGCCCATCGCCATGCTCGACGTGCTGTAGCCGCGCACGTCGCCGCTGTCGCTGCTGACGCGCTCGTAACGCAGACCCAGCGTGGTGGTCCAACGATCCGCCGGATGCGCCTCCCACTCGCCGAACAGCGAACTGCGGTCGCGTTCCCCATCCTGGATGTTGGTGAAGGTGCCCGGGCCCATGGCGCCGCCCGATGGCGGCCAGTAGTCGTCGAGCCGATAACGCTGCAGTTCCGCGCCAAAGCGCGCCAGGTCGTCGCCGGCCAGCGGCATGTCCAGATGCAGGGCCGCGCCGCTGGTGGTGCTGTCGCTGTTCATCGGCATGCCGGCGGCGCAGGCGCCTGCCGGATCGCCCATGAAGCGGATCGGCGCGCACGGACTGCCCATGCCCGAGTTCGAGCCGTACCAGAAGCGCCGATCCGGACCGAAGTCCATGCGATGTTTGACGTCTTCGTAGTACGCGCGCGCCTCCAGCGTGCCGATCGACAGTTCGCCGAGATAACGCAGATTGATGCGCTGCTGCGTGTTGTCGGTCATGTCCATGCGCTGGTTCGGATAGCCCTGGAACGGCGTGTCCTGGTAACCGATGCGCGCCTCCAGCAACTGCTCGCGGCCACGCCACGCCAGCGTCAGTGCGTGGTTGTGGGTCTCATAGGCACTCGATGCGACCTCGTCGAGGGGCAGGGTGCGGCCGTTGTTCCCGGTCGCCGTGCTGATCTTGAAGTCGCCGCCGGCGCTGTAGTTGTCCGCGTCCGTGTGTGCACCGCTGTAGCGCGCGGAGAAGTTCTCGCCGGCGAAGCCGCTGTCCACATAGGCGCGCCAGACGCCACCGTTGTCGCGATAGCTCATGCCCGCCTCGCCGCTCCAGTCGGTCGCGTCGCCCGCGCTCACGAACACCGGCGCATGCGTCTGCGCAACGATGCTGCCGGCGATGCTGTCGCCCCCGGCGCTGACCGGGGTGATCCCGGCATACACGGTGATCTGCCCGATCGCCGCGGGATCGAGGTACGACAGCGGCGGATTCATGTGATTGGGACAGGACGCGATCAGGTCCATGCCATCCACCGTGGTGCGTACACGATCGCCGCCGAGGCCGAAGATCACCGGCATGCTGCTGCTGCCGCCGGCGGCGCGCAGGTTCAGACCCGGGATATTGCGCAGCAGCTCGGCGCTGTCGGCGCTGGTCGCTCGCGTCCGCTTCAGTGCGTCGCCGTCGATCTGCGCGGCCGGCGTGGGCGCCGGTTCAATGCGCTGACCTTCGACGATCACGCGCTCCAGTTCAACCGGCGCCGCGACCAGGAAACGCGCCGCAAGCAGCAACGCGGTAGCCAACAAGGACTTGCAGGGGCTCATCACGAATTCCAGCAGGAAAGGGATGAGCCAATCTAGGAGTCGGACGGGGTCAGTCCGAATGACCGAAGTCAAATTGACCCTGCGACCGATTGTCGCAGGGGGCGACCAACACCCTCACCGAACATCCGAAAATGTACCTATTTATCAACGCAGTAGGTCACGTTGCCGGCGCAGCA
>ERZ761610.1194-NODE-1194-length-15157-cov-26.424712_pt1 | contig 15157 bp, 9 predicted proteins | sample MGYA00512164_ERZ761610 | MGnify/ENA primary metagenome ERZ761610 (study PRJEB28899, sample SAMN02850038) | bioreactor sludge metagenome | biome: EBPR Sludge; feature: EBPR Bioreactor; material: flocular biomat | place: Australia: Thorneside Wastwater Treatment... | reverse complement strand
TCGCGCCTTCGGCCATCAGCACCCGACGTTTGCGCCACAGGACGCCAGCCAACTCCTCGACCAAGTGCAACTCGGTCGCGCCGGAGGGCTGGTGCTCGAACACCAGCGCATCCCGCAGATCGTCGAACTCGGCGCGATCCTCGTGTGGTAGAACCACGTGGCGCGACAGGACCCCGTGCTTCAGGGCATTGAACCGCACGGCGGCATAGCCCGCGTCGATTCCTTCGTCATCCTTCCCGGTAGTCACCAAGACACCGTTCTCCATCGTGGCCATCAACTACTCCTTCAAAAAGCGGCCGCTCGCGTTGTGATACTCAGTGGCGAGCTGCGTGACAGTTCTTCCAACTCGGTCGCCGGAAACCTCGGAAACCGGTGAAACCGAATCCACGACCTCGACGCGCCAGCGCTCGGCCGAGCCCTTGCCATCCTGACTGCCACGGGCACGCACGATGCGACGGCCATCGACGATGCGTCCCGCGTGGCGGCGAATCCACCAGCCGAGCTTGCGACGATTGATCTCGCCGCGATCATCGGCGATGTCGCGTAGCACTTCACGCAGTTCTGCATGCTCGTCATTGAACGCGTGCGCCGTTCTGACGACGTCGCGGACCATTGCCTCGGTTTTGCCGAACACGGCGAACCAAGTGTCGAGCAGGCGCGAGAGGGTTTCGCGGTCGGGGTCTTCGGTCATCGCCTCGAACACCGAAGCGGTCGGGTCGAGGCAGCCGAGCCACAACAAAGGCTGTCGGCACAGTTCCGACCACTCGCCGTAGCTCGCCAGTGATTTGCACTCCGCCTTCGGCCGGCCGGCGACGATCCAGGCGCGAATGATGGTCAGCGCGGCGGAAACGTAGCGCCCGCGTTCGCGCAGCACATCGCGCACCAGGTCCGGCCGCCGGAAACTGCGAGCGGCCGGCACTTCAACCTGTGGCGAAAGGCGGATCGTGATGCAGCGGCGAGTCATGTCCTGCACCGGCCCGACGTTATTGCCGCTCGACAGGAACAGGGCGCGCGTTCCGACCGTAGCAGTCTTCGAAATACCGAGAATCCGCCCGCTGACGAACTCGGAAGTCAGCGCAGTGCACAGGCTCTTGTGCGCGACCAGATCGCCGGTAAGGTTGTCGAACTCGACGACGGCCGGCGCGCGCAACAGTTCGGCCAGCAGCAGCTTGCGGCATTCCTCGTCGTCGGCAGGGAAGGTGGTCGGCGTACCGCGTTGCGGGGTGGCGAAAGCCGTGATCAGTTCGCACAGATAAGACTTGCCCGAGCCGACCATGTGGGCGCGCACATGAAACAATGGCGCCACCGGCAGGCTGGAGCGCACCGCCGCCGTCAACATCGCCGTGAGTGCCGCCGCTCGATCCACTTCGGCGGCAAAGCTGAACTCGGCGAGCAGATCGTTGAGCAAGGCCAGAGCCGCCCCGGCTTGCGCACGGCTGGGAGCATCGGGTACCGCGAACTCGCGAGCGTTGAAGACGCCGAACATCCCGGTCGTCGCGTCGTATCCCGCCGCCGTCATCAGGCTGCCATCGGGGCGCAGATAGGGCTGGCGCGTCAGACCGGTCAGCACCGGCAAATGCGGGTAGCTGCTCGAATCGAAGAGCACGCCGGCATGCCGGGCGGGTGGATCGGTGCGCACCCAGGCCTGCGCGCGGGCGTCGTAGCGCTCCCACGACGCCGCGCCGGCCAGCGAACGCACCAGCGCCTGCAGACTCACCTCCTGAATGCGCGTTTCGCGCGTGCCGGGGTCGGTGACTACCGTCACGATCAACCCACCGCGCTGATAATGGCGGCGCGACTGCGCCAACTCACGCTCGGCAGCATCGACGACCCGATGAATTTCGCCGGCCACGATGCGGATGGTTGGTTTCATACGGGCAGCGTTGATCTCGATGCCGAGGTAACCGAGGAGGGCGCGAATGTGTCGCTCGCTGCAATGACCGTGCAGGCACTTGAAGCCACCGAGAGGCCAGTTGTCGTCGGGCTCGAAGTAGACCGTGCCGCCATCGACCGCGCCCGTATGCTCCTGCACCCAAGGGCAGGTGATGTCGTGCTTGGCATCGCCCAACGGTGCTTTGTAGAGGCCGCGTTCGCGTAGCGCGGCGAGCACGGCGTTTTCTTCGGGGCGGGGAATCCAGACCGGGTCGCCGTCGTCTGGGCGCGTCGACTGACTGGGCATGGCTGCGCGCTTCGCCCGTTCTGCTGGCTTCGTCTCCAGTTGCAGGCCGGCGACCAGGTCGGCCACCGAGTAACGCAGATCGGGCTCCCAACTCGCCATACGACACACGAAAGGTGGCGTGTGCTTGCCGTTCACCCCTCCCGGCAGCCGCGCCAGCCGGGCGCGCGGGCCGTTGGCGCCAGGGTCACACAGCCCAGCTGCGACGACGGCATTCATCAGTCGGTCGGCCGCAAGCCCGTCGGCCAAGGGCTCGGCGAGCAGATAGCCCGCCTGATGGTTGCCCGGCGAAGTCTCCAGCAGCCAGGTCGGCGGCAGCGTCAGTCGCTCGCCGGGCACCTTGCCGCCGATGTCGTCGAGCATCACGGCATGCAGCGCCGCGAACTGCGCCTTGCGCCGCCGATGGACGCCCGCCTCGTCGGGGCGGAAGCTCGCCAGCGAGAAGTAGTTGTTGGTGTCCTCTGGCAGTGCATGCTCGCCGTCCCGCCAGCGTCGACTTTGCCACGCGGCAGCCGGGACCTTGGTCGGATTGCCGGCAAAGCTCGTCACCACCGGAGCCGCGTCACCGGAGAGATCGGAGAACAGCGCGTGCAGGAACTCGGCGTTGCTCACCACGACGGTTTCGCCGGTTTCATCGGTTTGCACCACGTCCAGCGGCAAATCTGTCGCACCCATGACTCCCCTCCTCAAGCCAATGAAGGGGCGCTCTTGCGGGCAGCTTCGAGGCGGGCAACCAGCTCCCGGATCTCGGCATCCGACTTGCCGGCGATGCGCGCCGCATTGAGCGCAGCGACCTCGCCAGCCGGCCAGCCCACGGCGCGCAGGCCGATATGCACGGGACGCGTGAACAAGGCCTGTTGAATGTCGAGATAGTGTGCGCTGCGCGAGCGGCCGCGCTCACGGAGAACGGCGGGAAGGCGGAGGATGGTGTGCGTCATGTTGATACCCCTTGGGGCGTTGTTGAACATGACGGTCATTGGGAACTGGACAGGGTCCTGTCCAGCAACATGTCCCGCGCGCGCGGCGTAAAGCGCCGCCAGTGCTAGGTTCTTGCCTCTGGGTGGACAGTCCTCACCGGCACCACGGAGGCATGGCAGATGCTTCAGCGGGGTTGTTGTCCGCCAGCAAGTTCTTGATCAGCGATACTGAGCAACCCTCTTCCTCGGCGAGCACCTTGTTGAAGCTCCGAACGCCATCCGCCTTCAACTGGTTGCGTCGCGCTCGTAGACGGTCAATGCGTTGTTGCCTCGATGCCTTGTCGCCCGCTGCGGCCACCGGGTTGTCCACGCAACGCACCAGAGCCCTTCGCTCGACCGTCATCCCGCTGTCGGCCCACGCCAGGACGTCGCCAAGCGGCAGCACGTGACCGGCGATGTGCAGGGTCAGCGCGCTGTCGACGTGCAACACGACATGCGCCGCAGCCTGGGTGCCCTTGAGCACACCCAGGTCAAGCCGCCTGGGGTCATCGTCACGCAAGGAGCGGCGCAAACCGACGAGCTTCGCTACGCAGTCAGCCAACAGCCGAGGCGAGCACTGCCATTGCTCCAGTTGTGGCGGCGACACGAGAACGCGCGTGGTGTCGTCGCGCCTGTCGCACACCACGAAAGAACACAGCTTCCCTGCCGGAGTCGTCGCCATCTCCACGGGCATCGCACATTCTTCCTCGCAGCCTGGGCAGATGACCGAGGCAGCGGGTGTCGAGGGCACCAGGAGCCCCATCTCCTTCATCCGGGCGAGCGTGCTTGCCGGCCACGCAGCGAGTTCCTGCGCCGAGAAATACGCGGCGCCACCGCCGGCTGCTGCCATCAGATCCAGCAGCGTCGACAGGGCGTCGTCAGGATTCATGGCTGGGTCTGACCATCGCCGCTGACCAGCATTTCGGGTTCTCGCGGCTCGATGCCAGAGGCCCGCAGCATCGCGCGCAGTTTCAGGCCGACTTCATCGTGCTTGAGCGAGCAGGAATTCGGAAACGAAACCGTGAAGTTCACCTGCTTGCTGGCGGCATGAGGGTTCGGCTTGATTCTGGCGGCAATCCCGACCTGCGTCACCAGATAGCTGTGACCAGGGAACACGGGTGCGAGCGTCTCCAACAGATCGTGGATCGCGTCCGGCCTGTGCTTGGTGTCAGCCTCGACGATGAGCTTGGAATTCCTCGGCGAGTGCAGACTCAGGCGCAAACGGCTGACGGCCACCGATTCGATGCCGCTCTCCGGTGCCCACGAAAAGGAAAATTCCCTCCGCCGAAGCGCGCCCAAGTCGTACAAGCGCGTGTCGGCCGGGTCGGCCGGCAGGTCTTCGCACTTGAGGATGTGTTCCGCGAAGATTCCTTGCAATGGCTCCACCGCCTTCCGGTTGCCCGGGACGTACAGATCGAGCGTCCCCTCGCTCCGCCGATAGACGAACACCACCTCGAACGCCGGATGATGCGGGCGCACCGAGAAATCGTCTCCCTCCCACTCGACCGATTGCTGCGCGTAGTCCTCGGGAAAGGCAAAGAAGTAGTCGCGGTCACCGCGACGATAGGGCTCGACTCGGCAATGTCGGCCTCGCCCCTCGCTCACGCGGTAGTAGCATCGGATGGCGGCTTCCAGTGACCGCAGGCTCTCGGAATCGACGGCGGCGGCCACTCGCGGCAGGTTCTTGCGCTTCCGCCAATAGCTCAGAGTATCGGCATGGTGAAAGCGTGTCGCTCCCCGCCAGAGGTTCGGATGGTCGAGAAATACCGTCATCGCCCGTTCGTGGTGGCCAGGCAACGCCATCAACCCGTCCCGAAACTCGGCCAGCTTGTCGACGTCGAGGTGAAACTCTGCCTCGTCCAGAATGGCTTGCGTGCCGACAGCACAAGCCATGTCGCAGATCTCGCGCAAATCGGTTTCCAGGCGCACGCGCGCGGCTTCGGGTAGCTCCATCCAGGCGTCGAACAGCGCGTCGATCCTGGTCTCCTTGATCGCAGTGAAATCGAAATCCGTCAACACGCCGTGCGTCGCGAAGTAGCGCGCGAGCAGGGCGTTGGGCATTTGCCGGAAGAAGTCCTTGGTTGAGTAGTGGCGGGCCATCGGGTGTCTCTTGTCCTCTACGGCGTGGCGGAGTGCATGCGTTTGGATTGTGCCGGACATTACGGTACATTACCGCACTTCGAGAATACAAGTGCTTCAAATGGGGGAATCAATGGCTAGAGGGAAGTCCGACGCCTTGCGCTGCCGAGTCGTCCCCGGCCCGATCAAGAAAACGCCATGACCCAGAAAATAGGAGCGGGGCTTCTCTCCTGCGCGGACAAGATCTGGGACACCGCCGACACCCTGCGCGGCGCCGGCATCAAGGCTAGCGACTGGCCCGCCTACATGATGCCGTTCTTCGCCCTGACGATGCTCGAATCGCGCCTGCGGCGTTTCCGCCAGTCACGCATCGACGAATTCAGGAGAGAGACCGAGCACGCTTTCAACTTCGAGGATGCGGCCCACCGTGAATGGCTGGAGTACTCCGCCAGGGCCGCCAACAAGGGATTCCACCCGGAGTTGCTGCTCCACGGCAAAGGCCTGAGCGAAACCTGCCTGGTGCCGGGTGGCAATTTTCTGAACCGCCTGCTGGCACACCTCGACCAATACGACCCTGACACCAAGCGACTGCTGGGCATCGGCTATGCCCAGGGGCACGCCAAGTTCCTCGACATGCAGGGCAAGGCGTCCGACCTGTTCAGCCGCGACAACTGCCCGCTATACCCCTTCGCCCAGAAGTGGGCCGCGATCGACCTCACGCCCTTCGACAACTCTGAAATCACCACCATCGAAGAGCACATCAAGCGCAAGTGGGCGGACATTTCGGCGGAAACGGCCGGCGAGCAATACACACCTTCCGACGTCATCGACCTCGCGACCGCCCTGATTGTCGAACTGCGCCGCGAAGGCAAGGGTGGCGCCGGCATCGCCGATATCTATGACATGGCCAGCGGTGGCGGCAACTTCCTGTTCGCCACCGAGGACGCCCTGCGCGACGCCTTCCCCGAACTTTCCGTGCGCACACGCGGGCAGGAACTCAACGATGCCCTCTACGCTCTGGCGGCCATCGAGGCGCGCTTCCGGGAAGACGCACGCATCGAATGGGGCAATACCCTTACCAACGATCATTTCCTGCTCGACAAGTTCGACGCCATCGTCGCCAATCCGCCCTACGGCGTGGACTGGAAGGATTTCAAGAGGCATTTGGAAATGGATGCTTCGGGCCGTTTCGACCCGAAGCGCCTGCCGCCCACCTCGGACGGGCAACTGCTGTTCCTGCAGCACGCCACCTTCCATTTGTCCGAGATCGGCGTCGCCACCATCGTGCATTCCGGATCGACACTGTTTTCCGGCGATGCCGGCGGCGGCGAATCGGAAACCCGGCGCTGGCTGATCCAGCAGCAGGACATCGTCGAAGCCATCGTCCAGTTGCCGAAGAACGAATTCTTCAACACCGGCATTCACACCTACCTGTGGGTGCTGAACCGCGCCAAGCCGGCCAACCGCAAGGGTTTCGTGCTGCTCATCAACGCTGAAACCTGCTTTACCAAGCTCAAGAAGAACCTCAACCAGAAGAACTGCGAAATCGACGAAGCCAACCGCGCGCGCATCGTGCAAGCTTTCCGCGACTTCGGCGACGGACCGATCAGCCGCAAACTGCCCATCGATGCGCTGCTCTACAACAAGGTCGAACTGGAACTCTGGCGCCACGATGAAGAGGGCCGGGCCATCGGCAAGACCGCGAAAATCGCGGGCAAGAGGATCGTCGTTCGCTTCGATGAAGCCCTCTACAACGTCGATGCGGGCCTGCTCGACCTCGCCCCCTTTGCCGGCAAGACGGTCAGGGAAGCCATCGCCCTGTTCCATGAAGCGGCGCGCAATGCCGAACTGACCACCGTCGACGTGAGCGGCGGCCAGTTCTACGGTCGTGAGAACGAAACCGGCACCATCTGGGTCGGCCCGGAAAACAAGGGTCTGGGCGTCCTGTCGGTCAGGGCCAAGGCCGCCAAGGCCCAGGGCCAGGAACGCGCCAGGGTGGATATCGTGCTCGACCGGCTGCTGGAGAAGGACAGCGAGACCGTGCCCTATTCGTCGGATGAGGCGATCAACAACCAGTTGATCGCGGATTTTCTGGCTAGGTGGGTACATGAGCCGTGGTGCCTGCACGGCTGGAAAACGGGTTGCGAGATCAACTTCAACCGGGTGTTTCCGAAACAGAGCGAAGTTCGGTCAAGCAAGGCAATACTGAAGGACATCGCCGCGGTTGAAGAGGAGATGGCACGGTTGGAAGCTGAGATTGCTGCTGATCTAAGGGGCGAAGCGTGACGATGGGACGAGCGATGAAAGGCGTTGGTGTCGAATGGCTTGAGGAGGTTCCTTTTTCATGGCTGGCATTTAGGGTTCATAGCCTGTTTCGACGGAAGCTTGCTATCAGCAAGCCAAACGCCGAGTTGTTGTCGGTCTACCGTGAATATGGCGTGGTACCCAAGTCGTCTAGGGACGATAACTTCAATCGCACTGGAGCAGATCTATCTGCTTACCAATACGTCGAGGTGGGTGACTTGGTTCTCAACAAAATGAAGACTTGGCAGGGCTCGATTGCGGTATCCAACCACTCGGGCTTGGTGAGTCCGGCCTATTACGTTGCTAAACCGTGGAAGGCTATGAATCTCCAGTATATCCATCATCTGCTTCGGTCCCCGAGATACATAGACCGATTTGCAGCACTCTCGGCTGGCGTTCGAGTCAACCAGTGGGACCTTAGCTATGAGGATTTCAAGAACGTCTTGGTGTTGTTTCCGCCAGTTGATGAGCAGTGCCGCATCGCCGCCTGGCTCGACCTCCAGACCCACCGCATTGACAAACGCCGCGCACTTCTCGGCAAGAAACGGGAATTGTTGCGAGAGCTGCGCCAGACGCTACTTGATGAGGTGATCTCTAACGGGTTGACCAAAAACCGAAGCGTGCAAACAGGGCAACCTGCCTTGCCAAAGCTGCCGGTTCATTGGTCCTTGTCGAAGTTCAAGAGCAAGGTCTTTTTCCGCGAGGGACCGGGCATCATGGCCGCCGACTTCACGGATGCCGGAGTGCCATTGCTAAGAATCGGAAACATGACGTCCGGCCTGATCACCATGGCGGGTTGCAATTACGTAGATCCCGAGAAGGCCGAACGCCAGTGGCGGCAATTCAGGTTGAAGCTGGGTGATCTCGTCATCAGTGCCAGTGCGAGTACTGGCATGGTTAGCGAAGTAGGCACCGACGCGGTGGGTGCGATTCCATATACCGGTTTGATCATATTGCGGCCCAAGACTGGATTGACCAAGGCTTATCTTCGCCTCTTCGTGGTTTCAGAGGCGTTCCTCGGGCAGGTTGAGGACTTCCTGAAAGGCTCGACGATTCATCATTTCGGCCCAACGCACTTGCGGCAAATGCTGATTTCCGTACCGCCGCTCGCCGAACAGAACGAAATCGCCACCTTTCTCGACCGCAAGCTGTCGCAGATCGACCGGCAGACCATGCTCATCGACCAACTCGACGAACTGCTCCAGCAACAGCGCAAGGCGATCATCCACGAGGCGGTCACCGGCAAGATCGACCTCTCCGCCTACGACCCACCGGTCCAGACGGCCTGAGCACAAGAGGACTCCGCATGGCCCACGGCTTCAAGGAAAGCGATTTTCAGAACGGCGTCTTCATTCCCTACCTGACCGCGCCGCAGCCGGGCGGCCTGGACTGGATACTCGGCAAGCCGGCCGACATCGACGCCACGCGCTGGATCGTGCCGGGGGATCTGCTCCACTTCCTGCGTGACGGCTGCCCGCTCAACACCGCCGCGTTCGCCAGGGCGGTGAAGGGCCATGATTCCGAAACGGCCTTTCTGCACGCCTTTCTGACCGAGGCGCTGCTACCCAAGATCGCGGCCAAGGCGAACGCCGCTTTCGTGCTGCGCGAGAGCCTGAGCTTTGCCGGGCAGTCGTTCGTGTTGTGGAACGAAGCGCCCCGCGCCGGGGCGGATGCCAGGGCGGCGGAACTGTTCACAAAGAACTTCCTGCGCGTGATTCCCGAGGCGACCTTCGAACGGCAGTTTCCCCACAGCAACAAGCGCATTCGCCGCCGGCCTGACCTGGTGTTCTTCGTCAATGGTCTGTACCTCGCCTATGCCGAACTGAAGACCGCGCAGACCGGGCAGACCGCCGCCGGCCACGGGCGCAGGAAGATCGCCCACGATTGCGTCGAGGCCGGCATTGCCGTGTTGCGCGAAGCGCGCGAACGCTACGCGGCGGAAGGCGGCCGCTGGCCGGGATTTCGCCACCGCGACCTGAGCGAAAAGGTGCGCTGGGAGATTCGCCAGGCGATTTGCCTGTACGAAAAGGCCGCCCACATCAGTGCCGTCGACATGGGCGCCATGATGGTGCTGCCGGAGATCGAATGGCTGTTGCCGGAGATCGACGACGCCATCGAGGCGGACGATACACAGGCACTCGTGGAGACACTGCCAGGCAAGGTGGTGGAAGCGTTCATGCGTACCGCGGAAATGCGCGAGAAGCCGGCCTCCGTGGCACTGGCCGAACATCTGGCGTCGTTCTTCGCACCTGCCGACGGCGTGGATCGCGAGATTCATTTCTTCAACCAGCACATTCCCAGCCGTACCACCACCGCGACCGAGATTCTGCGCCCGCGCCCGGCGCAGCGGGCCATGCTGTATCAGGCCATGCGCCGGGTGCATGAACTCTATGCCGAAGAAAGCAAGTCGAAGATCAACGAGGCGGACATCCGGGAGGCACTGGCCCTGTCCCTGCCCGGACTGGACCCGAAGAAGGCCGATGAGATCGTCCGCAAGACCCTGCTGCACCGCAATGGGCAGGAGTCGCATTCCATCCTGCTGCAGGGCGCGGCGGGGCTCGGCAAGACGAATGTCATCGTCTGGCTGGCGCAGGCGCTCGCCGACATGGCCGATCCGCGCAGCGCGGCGGCAACACCCTTGTTCGATCTGTGCATTCTATTGACCGACCGCACCGAACTGCGCCAGAACGTGGCCCAACAAGCGGCACGCCTGCGGGCAACGCAGAACATCGTCGCCGAAGCGGAGACCTTCAGGGATTTGCGCGATGGCCTGCAAAGCGGCGCGCGCGTGGTGGTGGTCAACATCCAGAAATTCCCGTCCATCCGGAAGCTGGCCGACGCCGACCCGGTGCTGGCCAAGCTGCTGGCGACCAAGCGGGTGGCCTTCGTCATCGACGAGGTACACCGCACCCAGAATGGCATCCTGCACGATGCGACCATCGAGGTCTTCGACGAGTGGGGAACCCTCCGGCCCGAGGGGGCCAAGCGCAATCTCATCGTCGGCCTAACGGCGACACCGCGGGACGAAATCCTCGCCCGCTTCGGCGAGTGGCGATCTCCGGCGGCAGCCGGCGATGACATCCGCTGGGCACCGTATTTCGCCTACACGATGACCCAGGCGATCCGCGACCGGGTGATTCTGAACCCCATCCAGAACGTGATCCGCTTCGAGGATCATCTGCAATACAAGATCACGGAATCGGTGCAGAAACTGCAGGAAGGCGACAAACTGCGCGCGCCCAGTTCCGACGAGATTTACCAGAACCCGAACCGGCAGGCATTTGTCGCCAAACAGGCCGCACTCGTCTTCGTGGCCAAGACGATGATGACCATCCGCCCGCCCGGCCGTGCCCTGGGCGAGGGGAAGGCGATGTTCGCCGCGCATTCGATCAAGGCGGCGATCGCGTATCAAGAGCTGTTGCGGGCCGAACTGGACACGCTGGCTATGGACCCGCGCTTCGTGGTGCACGCCGAGGCGATCAGACAGTGCCCGGTGCTCCTGCTCTACACGGACAAGCAGGGCGAGCCGACTTGCGCGTCCCTCAACGGCGGCAGGAATCAGGATGCGATCATCGATGAGTTTCGCCGCAAGGGTGAAGGCGCCAAGCAAGGCTTGAAGGTCTACAACGCCCTCATCGTGGTGGTGGACAAGCTGCTTACCGGCTTCGACGAACCGACACTGCACACCCTGTTCATCGATCGTGGCATGGATGACGTCCTGCTGTTCCAGGCGGCTTGCCGGGTGAATCGCTGGCGCAAGTGGAAAAACGACTGCCTGCTGGTCGACTTTTCGCACGCGGGCGTCGTCTCGAAGAACCTGCCGAAGGTCTTCGCCAAGTATGGCGGCATTACGGTATCCGACCTCGATGCGATGAACCTGAAGGAGAAGATGGACAAGGCCTTCAAGCTGTTTTTCGACGACAAGGGAATCAATGCCCACTGGCGGAGCTGGAAGGCGGCACAAGCCGGCGGCAAGGACAAGGAAGGTGCGACGGGCCTCTCCGATTTTCTCGATGGACTCACCAAGGAGGACAAGCCGCGCGCCATCCATCTGCGCCACGCGGGGTCGGCTTGGCTGGGCAGCCGCGAACGATTGTGGGGCATCCTCGATTTCAAGAAGCCGGAGTTGGCCAGGCACGCCGACGAAAAACGCGCGGCCTTTGCCGAGCAGGTGGTCAAGCATCTGGCGTCCAAGTTCCGTGACGAGGACGACCGCGTCGGCGCAGTCTTCGACATCGATCTGGTGGAGGATGCCGTCGGCTGGGGGCTCGATGAATTGCCCGAGGCGCAGGAGAAGAAGAAAAAGCCCAAGAGTGAGACCGGATTGCCCCATTCCATTGGCGGGCTGATGGCTTCGCTGGACGCCATTGAACTGCTGGCAGCCCTGCAACTGACCGAGCAGCAGAAGCTTCTGTTGATCGAGAAATTGAAGAAGTTCCTGATCACGCTGTTTCAGGTGATCGACGGCGAAGGCAGGCGACGCAACAACGACATCCACCGCAAGATGGTGCTGGCGATGGCGAACGACGGCACGGATTTCCCCTGGGAAGACCGCTATGCCAAGTTCAAGGAACTCTTGGATGCCGGAGCGCTGAATCTGAAAATATTCGCGCACCCCGACCGCAAGGCGCTGCTGCCACCCTTGATGAAAAGGGCCGAGTTGGTAATGGCGGATTATGAGGAGTGGGTGGTGTCGGGCGGGACATCGATCACGCTGAATCCCGCAACGGTTGCCGAGTCGGAAACGCCGTCATGAGTCCCGGCGCACTTTTCAGTCACTTGGGTTCTCAGGATATGGCGGTGATCATCGGCGCCGCCAAACGCTCGGTCTGCTACGCCGGCCCGGGAATTCAGGCCCAACCGGCGCAAGCGATGGCCGAAGCAGCGGCGCGTCTTGGCGCGGAAATGCTGACTGTTTGCCTCGACTTCGATGAGCGTGCCATGCGCATGGGCTATGGAGACATTGGAGCGGTGAAACTGCTGCGTGATGCCGGCATCAGCGTTCGAAGCACGCCCGGCCTGCGCACAGCGTTGGTGATTGCTGACGAAGTTGGCTTCGTATTTACGCCGACAGCCTTGTACCTCGAACCCGAGTCCACCAGCGGTGCTGCGCTCAACGCCATTCGAATGTCGAGCGCACAGATCGAAGAAGCCCTGGCTCGCCTTTCTCTTGCCGCCAAGGCCATTGCCGTCGCGCAAGCCAAGACTTCCGAAGAGAAAAGACGTATCCAGGCATTGCCTGTGGATGTAGGTTCGGAGGAAGTAAGCGATGTTCAGTTCTCGAAGGTCGCCACTACCCTGAAAGAAGTACCGCCGGTCCGCTTCGATCTTGCTCGGCAGGTTCGTGTTTTCGAGCCGTATCTGCAATATGTGGAATTGAGTCTCACCGGGGCCGCCATTCAGCGTCATCGACTTGCAATCCCCCCAAACATCCAGAAACTGGGGGGTAGCAAGGAACTGGAAAGTCGGTTGCGAACAACTTTCGAACTGATCGAAAAGGGCAGCAAACTTTCGTCCAAACCGCTCGAAGACGCTCTCAATGATATACGCAAGAATTTCACGCCCTCGCTGGCCAAGGATCACGGACGGGTGGTGCTGAAATCCGCAAAGCCACTCTTGGTCGAGCGGCTGGCTACGTTCCGCGCGAAGCTGGAGGAACACCAAAAAGCAGTTGCGGCAGACCTACAGAAGCACCTGGACGAATCACGCAAACAGATCGTCGATTACTACCTGCCGCGCGTCGTTCAAGCGCCGCCGGATGCCTTGCTTGGACAACTTTTCAGTGAAAAGCCTTCAGAGGACAGTGCCCGACGATGGCTCGATTTTGAGCTGAATCGGGTGTTCCCCCGAGCCGAAGTCCTCATCCTGGAAATGAAACTGAACGAACGCTTCAAGGATGTGACCTTTGAAACTCTGAACCGAACAGACTTCCTGGAGTCGGTCAAAGCTGCATTCCCGAGCATTGATTGGGACAAGGCATACGATGAATTCAGGGCCGCGGGCGAGCGTGACGGCAAGAAAGGCACAGGATGAGCAAGGCCCGAAGCCCCTGAGCGCCGTCCCGCCGGCACCAACTTGGTCAGCCCCGCCGCTTCCCCCCGCACCGCTACACCCCTTCGCCGACCAGCGATAAACCCCGTTCGCCAGCTAGCGCTTGTCAGCCCAAGTGCAGGAAGCGATCAAGCCGCTTTCCCGTTCAACGCAATCACCTCGGCCCCTACCTTCAGCTTGCCGAGGTAGTCCGCCCATTGCTGCATCATGGCCTGGCGCTCTTTCAGGAACTTGGTCCGGTTGTAGGCCGTGCCAAGGGCATCAGGAACCCGATGCGCAAGCTGATGCTCGATGACCTCGGGCTTGATGTTCAACTCCTCGTGCAGGATCGTTCGCGCCATCGCGCGAAATCCGTGCCCGGTAATTTCGGTCTTGGTGTCGTACCCCATCCGCCGTAACGCGGCATTGATCGCTGCCTCGCTCATGGCCTTGTGCGGATCGCGGCCGGGAAAAACGTAGCGCCGATTCCCGGTCAGTTCGTGCAATTCGCGGAGGATCAACACAGCCTGTGACGCGAGCGGCACAAGGTGCTCGCTCTTGGTCTTGGTCACCAGATAGCGCCACTCGGCCTTGTCCAAGTCGAACCCCGACCACTCTGCGCTGCGCAGTTCGCCGGGGCGAACGAACAGCAGCGGTGCGAGCAGCAAAGCGCTCTTGACCACGAACGTACCCCGGAAACCGTCTATTGCCCGAAGTAGTTCGGCAACCTCCGTCGGCGTCGTGATCGCCGCGAAGTGCTCGGCCTTGGGAGCCGGAATCGCGCCTTTCAAGTCCGGGCAGGGATCGCGATCAGCGCGGCCTGTGGCGATCGCGTAACGGAATGCGCGGCTGATTTCGCTGCGCACACGATGTGCCGTGTAGCGCGCACCGCGCTCGTCGATTCGGCGCAGCACGCCGAGCACGTCGGGAGAGGTAATCTCGGCAATCGCCTTCGCCCCGAGCCAGGGGAAAACATCGTTCTCCATCCGTGCCAGCGTCTTGACATGCTGGGATGGCTCGACCGTATCCTTGCGCTGTTCCAGCCACTCCCGGCAGATAACCTCGAAGCTGTTGCCCAACCGCTCTGCTTGGGCAGCTTTTTGCGCCTTCCGGTGTGCGCCAGGATCTACGCCGTTCGCCAGCAGCTTGCGCGCCTCGTCGCGGCGCTCCCTGGCGTCTTTCAAACCGACGTCCGGGTACATGCCCAGGGCAAGCAGCTTCTCTTTCCCGTCAATCCGGTATTTCAATCGCCATAGCTTGCCACCGGCAGGAGAGATTTCAACATACAGTCCGCCCCCATCAAAAATGCGGACCGGTTTCTCAGTTGGCTTGGCATTACGGATGGTGGTGTCAGTCAGGGGCATCGAAGGCATCCTCAAACAGGTGGCTGGCGCTCTTGGGGGTATCGTCCAATTGCCACCTCCAACATACCCCCAAGGATACCCCCAGATACCCCCGGATTGCAATAGATGAGCTGGGAGTTACACGGACACAAAAAAGACCAGAACCCTTGCGGTGACTGGCCTTTCAGGACTTCTTTGGACTGCCTTGGACTGCTGTTTGGTGCCCAGGAAGGGAATCGAACCCCCACACCTTGCGGCGGCAGGACCTA
>ERZ761610.1189-NODE-1189-length-15230-cov-16.945898_pt1 | contig 15230 bp, 8 predicted proteins | sample MGYA00512164_ERZ761610 | MGnify/ENA primary metagenome ERZ761610 (study PRJEB28899, sample SAMN02850038) | bioreactor sludge metagenome | biome: EBPR Sludge; feature: EBPR Bioreactor; material: flocular biomat | place: Australia: Thorneside Wastwater Treatment... | reverse complement strand
GTGTGCTCTTCCGATCTTACACGGGGGAAGACGGAACCATCATGCGTCTGGCCGGAAAGTCCTACGTCATGCAGGGATCGGACGCCGAAAAGCTGGTGCTGCTGCGCCAACTCGCGGCGACCGATTTTCTTTCCGCGCCGTGGCACAAAGTGCCGAGCAATTTCACCATGGAGCACATGGTTTTTGGCGAAATGCAAGGCGTAGCACAGGCGTCGATGATCAGCGACCCGTACTACCATCAGAACCTGTTCGGCCCGCTGATTGAATCACTGGCACAGTCGATACCCGAGCAAGTGCGCAGCGTGGATGGCGAGTATCAGACGTTTCGGCTCGACATCCCTCAACAACCGCTCTGTGTCTCGACACTCGTCATGGAAATCGAGGATGGAAGCTTGGTTCCCATGGTATCTGGCTAGGCTTCAGCGAAAGGCTTGTTGCCTCCCGCGAAGGCAAGAGCATCGACCCTCTGGCTTTTGCGAAACAGATTCGTCACCAGCCGTCGCTGCCACCGCGTACGCCGCGTTGCCGCCTCTTCATCGACACCAGCCACTTCACCACCCCCGCCAGCGATGCCTCGGCGCACGCGTCGTGGACCGCAGTCAGGCGCTCGAACGTGCGCCAGTGCATCCCCTTGGGCTTCCCGCCGTCGGGGTTGCCAATGCCCGCCGGCCAGCCCAGACGCCGTCTGATCTTCTCCGCCCGCCGCCGCGCACGATCGTCCTCGGCTTCCCGCTGGCTCGCATAGACCAGACGGTAGCAGTGCCGACAGGCGAAGATCGAACCGCCATACAGAATCGCCACGCGCCTCCCGCATCCGGTTGCCGGGCAGCGGAACCAAGCGCGTCGACCGCCAAGGTGGCACGGTGTCCATTCCAGAGTGACGGGGTATTCCATCGGTTGCCATCCGCCGTCGTTGTTCCGGCTGCGGTAGCTGAGCATCACGCGGTCCACTTCCGTGCGAATCTGGATCGACGCCACCACTTCGCTGTTGCCTGTCCATTGCCAGCCGAAGGCCCGACCCGGTTGTAGCAGGCCATCGCGTTGCAGCCGCCGGACATCCAGCGTCCGCATGTCGCTTGTCGTGTCCTTGCCGCCTTGGTATCGCCGCCCGCTTCCGCTGCCGCCCATCCTCTTGTACTCCGATTTTGCCGAAATCATGTGGCAAGTTTGCATCGCACCCTTTGGTGAATCAGCGCGAATCCCTTGCCACATCGAGCATTCCGCCGTTTTTAACGGTGTCCGGTCTCACCCGCCGCGCAGCTCTTTCAGCTTCAGGAGCATAGCCAATGTCCGCTCAAATTTGCGGTCGAGGTGCGTTTCGTAGCGGTTCAGGTTTTCCAATCGATGCGCCTGCAACCCGGCGCCCAGAGTCTGTGCCTTGATCGCCGCGACATGCCGCACCTGCTGCACCATACCAACGCACAGCGGTTCGAGCGATTCACGAATGAACTCCGCCAGTCCTTCGACGGTGCCCGGGTACTCCTCCTCACTGACCTGGACGTCCCACCAATCGCGCGAGCCGGGAAGCAGCGCCCGCCGAGCCTTCTCGTAGGCATTCGGACCACCCTTGGCGAGGATCGCTGCCGCCTTGCGGGTTGACGCCAAGTCCAACTCGGCCTCCTGCTGAAGTTCCGCGATCCGCTCGGCAGTTGCGTTCAGCAATCTGGGCAAGTCGACGTGCTCTCCCGACAGTTCCGATTGGAAAGGTGCGGCCGCCGGCACCAGTGTCGTCGTGCTGCGCAGGACGCTCTTCAAACCGTCGTTGATCCTTGCCCCTTCTGCGAGCAAGACCCGTCGCTTGCGCCAGATGATTGCCGCGAGTTCCTCGACCAGATGCTGCTCGGTCATTCCCGCCGGTTGATGTTCATCGACGAGTGCGACCAACAGGCCGCCGAACTCATCATGATCCTCGTGTGCGAGCACCGCCAGTTTCGAGAGGATGCCGTGCTTCGTGGCGTTGTATCGAACCGCATCGTAGCCACCCCTGCGCTGCACCTGCACAGCGCCGTCTGTCGTCTTGAGAGGGATGTCCTGAGAATTGCACAATGTGGTGCCTTCGATCACTTCCATGGTCTTGCCTCATTCCGTCGTGGTCACGAAGCCGTATCTCCGGCCGATCTCGACCCATGCGCGTTGCGCACACATCCGGGCAGTTTCCGACGCTTCGACACCACCCAGGATTGCCAGCAACGCCCGCAGCGGCGCGCTTTGCTCATCACCAACGGCGTCTACGGCTGCCTGCTTGTCCCGCGCCCGCTGCATCCTCTTGCGCTCGGCAGCGGTCATCGGCCGCTCGCCCACAAGGGGGCGGCCGCGTCTTGCACCTGTTCCTTGCTTGACGATGGTGGCCTCCCAATCATATGAGTGACGGTCACAATAATAGCATGGCGGAGACTATCACGTCGAATGCTCACTTGTTGCGGATGATCCGCCGCGTGGTCGAACCACCTGCAAAACAGCGGACACCGGGGTCGCATTCGACCGACCAGCAGCGATTCTTCTTACCAGCTACCAAGGCGCAAGGGTCCAGACCAACACAACACGAGTTGTCATTGCCCGTCGTGGGAGGACTCGTGCCTATGGTCAACCGCTCGGGCCGTGCGGATGTCCACAGGCATTGAGCGGGTCGGGATTCGGATGATTTTTCCGGTGCTCCGCGGTCCAGATTCGACATTGACGCTGGCTGATAAAGGCCAATACACTATCGTCGATCCCGTTGGATGTCTTATCCTGTGGTGGAGATTCTTCTCCAAAGCAACGTTGACCGGGTTCTTTTTGCCGGTCCGTGAGAACCAGACGTAACCTGACCAACATGCTCGAGACCTTGGTCTTTGCGCACTTCGAGCAGCACGGCCCCTGATTACACGGGCCAAGGTGAGCTAGGGCAAGGGAGCCAAGAAGTGGCCGAGAGACTCGCAGCGGGCGCACAGCAAGTGCTTGATTTGCTCAACTACATCGAGCAAGTCGAGAAGCTGAAAACTAGGCCTGCCTTTTCGGTCCCGACAGAGTACTTCGTGGCTTATCAGCACGAGCTCAAGGGCCTGCCGGAGTTGCAGTTCAACTTACAGTTTGGGGGTGACGACGTCTGGCTGCGCCTGCCGCGGCTGCGCGAGATTGCCGCACCGGAGACGGATGAGGCACTGCGGCCCTGGGTGTCACTCCCGAAGAGCCCCGAGAAGACACCTGAGCTCAAGGGTGAAATCATCATCGTCGAAGGCAAGCGCGAAGTCGCGCGCGCGCGCATCGAAGACCACCCGGACGTCCGCGAGCTCTTCGCCTGGTACGTGGGGTACCAGTGGGAGCCCTGGGCCGCCGCGGAGCGACCCCGCCGCAAGACCATCGCCCTCTACAACCAGCTCTTCTCGCTGCAACAGGCCATCTCGTCAGAGGGTGCCGACACCCCGCTCGAGTTGGTTTGGGGCATCGGCTATGCATCTTGGAAGAAGGAAGGTTTCGCCACACCGGTAAAGTACCCGCTGCTGGTCCAGCCCTGCGAAGTCACGCTCAACGACCAGACCTTCGACCTCGAGGTTCGCCCTCGCGATGTCGAGCCTCGGCTCGAAGTTGATTGCTACGCGGAGATGGACCTGCCCGGCGTGCGCCAGTTGGAGGCATTCTGGCGCAGCGCACTGGCCACCGGTGCGAATCGCGTCAACCCGTTCGAGGCGTCAACTTTTGATGGCACGTTGAGGTCCGCCGTCGCAAATCTGGACCCTTCGGGCGCATATGAAGTGCGCACCGATGACGTGAAACCGTCGGTGCCGAGCGACAAGCTCAAGATTACAAACACCTGGGTGCTCTTCGGACGCAAGCGCTCGGGCGACATCTTTCTTGAAGACATCCGCCGCCTGAAGAAAAAAGTCGAGGAAGCCACTTCGCTGCCGAGCGTCATCCGCAGCTTCGTCGAGCAAGGTGACTCGACTGTCCGCGTTCGGCCGGAGCAGCCCTTCCGAGGCCTGTCGACCAGCGATGGTGGGTCGAACGCCATAGAGCTGTTCTTCCCGATGGCCTACAACGACGAGCAGGTGTCCATTGTCCAGAAGCTGCACGCCAACGATGGCGTGGTAGTGCAGGGGCCACCTGGCACTGGCAAGACCCACACGATTGCCAATGTCATCTGCCACTACCTCGCCCAAGGCAAGCGCGTGTTGGTGACGGCCAAGGGTGAGTCCGCCCTGGCGGTACTTCAGGAGAAACTGCCTGAGGGAGTCCGTCCGCTGAGCGTCGCGCTGCTGTCCGATGAGCGTGACGGGATGAAGCAGTTCGAACATTCCATCCAGACCATAGCATCCAGCGTTGCGTCTATCAACCCGACGCGTGCTGCGGCCAACATTGCGGCAGCGGAGCAGAAACTCAACCATCTCCACGCCAGGATTTCGCACGTCGACCGCACCGTGTCGGCCTACGCGAGCAAGCACATGCAGAAGTGGCAGTTCCAGGGCCGCGAGGTGACGCCCGAGGAGATGGCGAAGCTCGTGCTCCAGGACGCACAGGCCCACGAGTGGTTCGATGACGAACCTCCTGCCACCAAGGATGGCGCGCTCCCGTTCGACGACGCTGCCGTTACCGCACTGAGGCGCGCCCGTATGATGGTAGGCGCGGATCTCGGACACTTGGGCTGCTCGTTGCCAGCTCCAGACGCCTTCCCGGCATGGGCGGACCTGCTGGGCCTGCACCGCGACCTCGTCAAAGCGAAGTCCATCGAGGCCAGTGTCACCCAGGGCGACATCCTCGCGCTTGTCGATTCCAGGCTGGAGACCTTTGCAAAGGCCCAGACGCTGGTGAGGTTCTTGGAGGATCGCATGGCGTTGAAGGCCAGGGTGGCTGGTGCGCGCCAGCCTTGGCTGAACACGCTGGCCAAGCGGTTTGCAGACATGCAGCTTGGCGACCCCTTGCTGCTGGCGCTGTTTGGCGTTGTCGCCGACGTGCGCAAGCTGGAACATCAGCGGCGAGAACTAGTCGCAAAGGCCGTGGATGTCCCTGCCGACGCAGAGCTCAACGAAGACTTCGCTGACGCGCTGACTCGCCTGGTTGCAGGTAAGAGCGCGTTCGCGCTTCCGTTCGGCAAGGGCGATGCCCGGAAGCTCATTGCCGCAGTCAACGTCGCTGGTGCCACACCTTCGTCCAAAGGCGATTGGGATCTCGTGCAACAGACCATCGGCTGGCGCACCGAGGCCCGAAAGGTTCTGGCTCGCTGGAACTCGCTGTCAGGTGAGTTCGCCCTGGCGACACCGGACCCCGGCGTTGAAGCCGGCTTCAGCAAGGTCGCGCTATGGCAGTCCGGCATCGAGGATGTCCGGCTGCTGACCTTCGACTTTGATGCGAAGCTTCACTCCCACCTCGAGGATGTGTTCGGCAAGCGTACCGCCGACCGGATGTGGGATGGCGGCGAGAGGTTCGTGACCGGCGCGTACTCCAGCCTGCAGGCGCATGTCGACAAGGGCCGCCTGGCCTACGCGATGAAGCGGGTCCAGGAGCTCGTCCGAAAGCTCGAAGGCCATAAAGGCAGCATCGTCGGCCAACTGCGCGCGTTCCTGACCGAGTCGCTCGGTCGGCCCGAGGCGGACGAAGCTGAGCTTCAAGCAACATGGCTGGCCTTGCAAGTCGAACTATCGAGGCTCACGGCATTGCTCCCCGCGCTCCATGAAATCGCCCGGGTAACCACTGCAATTGAAGCGGCTGGGGCCTCGAAGTGGGCCAAGCGTCTGCGCACCCAGGAAGCCTCGACCGACATGGACGCCATCACGCCAGCGAACTGGCTGGATGCTTGGAACTGGCGGCAGGCCGTCATGTTCCTTGATGCCATCGACGGCCACCACAAGGTGCGCGAGTTGTTCGCCGAGCGCAAAGCGCTGACGACGGCGCTGGCTCGCACCTATGCTGAGCTCATTGCCGAGAAGACGTGGCTGGGCGTGTTCGAAAACTCCCCGGACTCTGTGCGTCAGGCATTGCAGGCCTACCTAAACGCTGTGCAAGCGATGGGGGCTGGTACTGGTGTGCGTGCCGTTCGACACCGCAAGAGTGCGCGCGACGCGATGGGGCGGGCATACCAGGCCGTTCCGTGTTGGGTACTGCCCCAATGGCGCGTCTCTGAGACCATACCGGCCGAACTTGAGTTGTTCGACCTTGTCGTCATCGACGAGGCGTCGCAGTCCGATATTTGGGCGCTTCCTGCCCTGCTGCGCGGAAAGAAGGTTCTAGTGGTCGGTGACCATAAGCAGGTGTCTCCGTCTGCCGTAGGAACCGCCGAAGAGAAGATCAGAGAGCTCGTCGATCGGTTTCTGAGCAACCAGCCCCACGGCTCCGAGATGACCCCTGACAAGTCCATCTACGACTTGGCACGCGTGGTCTTTGCCGGCAATTCCGTGATGCTTAAGGAGCACTTCCGCTGCGTGCCCGCTATCATCGAGTTCTCGAACCGAGAGTTCTACCAAGGCGACATCCGACCGCTGCGCGTGCCCAAGGCCAACGAGCGCCTGGATCCTCCGCTGGTTGACGTGTTCGTCAAGGGCGGGTACCGCAAGGGTGACGTGAACGACCCCGAGGCGAAGGCTATCGTTGACGAAGTCGAAAGCATCCTGGCCAACCCGTTTTTTGGGGGAAGAAGCATCGGGGTAGTGACCTTACACGGTACAGCCCAGGCCGCTCTCATCCACAAGATGGTGAGCGAAAGGATTTCGCCCATCGACCTGGTGGCCCACAAGATTGCCATTGGCCCACCGCCGGTATTTCAGGGTCGCGAGCGCGACATCATGTTGGTGTCGATGGTCCAAGGCCCCGGCAACCAAGCGGCCGCGAACCGTCCCGACATGCATCAACGCTTCAACGTCGCGCTATCACGTGCTCGCGACCGCATGTACCTGTTCCGCTCCGTCCGTGAGACTCAGTTCAGGGAGGACACGCTTAACGGAAAGGTCATCAGCCACTTCAAGCAACCGTTCCGCCAAGACGCCAGGATCGTTCACGCGCTGCGCGAGAAGTGTGAGTCTGGTTTCGAGTTCGAGATGTTTGATGAGTTGGTCAAACGCGGCTTCCGCGTGGAGCCGCAAGTCCCCTGCGGCGGCTATCACATCGACTTCGTCGTTGAAGGCAACGAAGGACGCCGCTTGGCCATTGAGTGCGACGGCGACCGCTTCCACGGCCCTGGGCAATGGCAGGACGACATGCTGCGCCAGCGAGTGCTAGAACGGGCTGGCTGGACGTTCTGGCGATGCTTCGCGTCGAGTTTCGTCCGGCGGCGAGGGGCTGTGCTCGCCGACCTCATGCAAACGCTGCAGGAGCTGGGTATCGAGCCCTTGGGCGCTGAGACGGTCGACAACAGCGTGTGGGTCCACCACAAGGAAGTCGACCCCTATGGAGTGGAAGCAGACGAAGAGCAGAAGGCCGCGCAACCATGCCCCGGCCTCTGATACAGCAAGGCATTGGCCAGCTCGAGGCGATGTTCGCAAAGGGCAGGGCGGACGCGAAACTGCTCAAGGAACTTGAACAGGAGTTGCAGTACCGCCATGTGCCTCGTGCCGTCGCGCTGCTCGCTGACGTGCAGGCTGCGATGAACGGCGGGGTTGTAGCCCCACAAGCGCCAAACGTGCCAGCGCCATCTGCGGCGCGAGCGATAGCGCCTATTTCGCAACAGGCCGACCTGTGGGACCGCCCTGCTACACCACCTGTTGTCTCCACGCCGACCGCGGTTCGTACGGCTGGCCCAGCGGTCAGACCTCAGGAACCCCCGCCTGTGGTCGGCTCACGAGCGTCGCCCCCGTCTATGCCCCTGGAGGATGCCTACAAGGTCCTGAAGGCAACGCCCGGTGTCCCATGGGAGTCCATTGAGCAAACCCGACGCACGCTGGTGCATCAGTCGCATCCGTCGCGGTGGAAGACGCTGAGCACGGAGAAGCGCGCTCAGGCGTTGGCGGAGGCGACGCGGGTCAATGTGGCCTATGCCGCGCTTTCGCAAGCCCGCTGCGGCGGAAGTTAGGGACCAAGAGTCAGCCGCGGTGTAGCGCAGTAGTCTGGCACCGCGGATGCACCTTTCACACCGTGGAGGGTGCTTCCGACTTTGCGACCGTCCGTAATCCCTCCGTCCTGCCAAAGGAGCGGCAGCGATACAGGACTGCGGTGAATGCCGTGGAGCACTGTGTCTTCGCAGTCCCCGTCGAAACGAGGCGTTCGGCAATCAACCCGCATTTGATCGCCCCCAGTTGCTGTCGCCAGGAATGCCTTACCATTGTAGTTCTTCGCGCTTGCTCCTCACGGCGGCAACCCATGCATGGCCACCTCGAACACAGCCCGCATGGGGTCGCGTTTTGAGAGCGCAACGAGCCATACTTGACCCTATCGAGGTGCATTTTGCCCAAGAAGACGAGCCTGACCGGGAGCGAGTTGTTCATTGTCGATAATAGCGACGATGACTGGAAAGCCGCGCGCTACCTTCACGATTGGTGCCAACTTTCCAGGTCAATCGACATCGCCACGGGCTACTTCGAGATTGGAGCACTACTCGCTTTGGACGGCGAGTGGCAGAAGGTTGACGGAATCCGCGTCCTGATGGGCGACGAGGTCAGCCGAAGGACCAAGAAGGCTTTCGACGAGGGCCTTGCCCAGGTCTCGCAGCGCATGGACGACAGCATCGAGGCGGAGAAGCGAAGAAACGATTTCCTTGACGGCGTCGCGGGCGTGGTCGATGCACTGCGGTCGGGAAAGATCACCTGCCGCGTCTACCGCAAGGACAAGTTCCACGCTAAGGCCTACATCACCCATGCGCGCCTGGAGGTGGTCGGGTCCACCGCCTTGGTCGGTTCGTCCAACTTCACCTTTCCTGGATTGACCCAGAACGTGGAGTTGAACGTGCAGATCACGGGAAGCCCTGTTGGTGTCCTGCAGGAGTGGTTCGAAGCGCATTGGGACAACGCAGAGGACGTCACTCCCGATCTATTGCGGACGATCGAGCGGCACATCCTCGATTACTCGCCGTTTGACGTTTACGCCAAGTCGCTGCATGAATACTTCAAGGGCCACGAACTGACCGCAACGGAATGGGAGCGAAACCACTCCGCCGTGTACCAGATCCTCGCGCCCTACCAAAGGGAGGGCTACCATGCCCTGCTGAAGCGAGCGGACCGCTACCGCGGGGCCTTTCTGTGTGACGGCGTGGGTCTCGGCAAGACCTATGTCGGCCTGATGCTCATCGAGCGGCTGATCGTCCATGACCGCCTGAAGGTGGCGCTCTTCGTACCCAAGTCCGCGCGCAAAGCCGTCTGGGAGCGCGCGCTTCGCCAGCGCTTGCCCAACCTGTTCGGCAAGTACAGCCAACTGGAAATCTTCAACCACACCGACTTGCTGCGTGGTGGGCAGATCGAGGAGGACCTGGAAAGTGTCCGCGCGCGCGCCGACGTCATCATCGTCGACGAGGCACATCACTTCCGCAACACCGGGATCAAGGGCGATACCGACCATCCGCAATCGCGGTACTGGAAGCTGTACCAACTGGCCGAAGGCAAGACCTTGTTTCTGCTTACGGCGACCCCGGTGAACAACCGCCTCACCGACCTGCAACACATGATCGAACTGTTCTCGCGCGGGCAGGCCGACTACTTCCGGGATGCGCCGCTGGGCATCCATTCGCTACCCGGGCATTTTCGCAAGATGGAAAAGGATCTGGAAGGGTACCTGAATCGCGCCACTGCAAACGGTGACGCGGTGCAGACCGACCTCTTCGAGGCGGACTTCGTGCTCGGCGCCGATGCGCTGTTCCACTCGCTGGTCGTCCAGCGCAGTCGCGCCTACGTTCGGCGCAGTCTGGAAGCTGCGGGCGACGGCGACATCCTCTTCCCGAAGCCGCGCGAGCCGAAAGTCCAGCCCTATTCGGTCAAGCAGACCTACGGCAAGTTGTTGCAAATGGTCGAGGACGCGTTCAACAAGCAGAAGCCATTGTTCTCACTGGCGATCTACTTCCCCTACACGTACTACAACGGCCCCGAAACCGACATCGACGCCCTGACACTCGGGCGGCAGAAGCAAGTCGTCTCGCTGATCCGGACGCAGTTCCTCAAACGCTTCGAAAGCTCCGTTCATGCGTTTCGGGCGTCATGCTGGAGCCTGCTGATCAAGTTGCTCGCCTGGGTCGAAGTGCACGCCGAGAGCGCCCATGAGCAGCGCCTGCTCGAGCGCTGGAAGAACCAGCACGCGACCTTGATCAACTATGCACAGACGCACCAACTCGAATTGTTCGGCGAGCCGGACGATGGCGATGCGGACGAAGACGTCATCCCGGAGGAGATGCTGGAGGCGGTGGAGAAGCTGCCGCGAGACAAGTTCAAGGTCGACGAGATCATCGACGAGACGCTTCTCGATCTGGACCAGATCGCTTCCTTCCTCAAGGAGTTGGACAAGTTCAAGCCGTCGCAGGACAAGAAGCTCCAGGCCCTGCTCGGTCTGTTGAAGAAAGATGCCGTGCTGAGCAGGCACAAGGTGCTCATCTTCAGCGAGTTCATGGCCACGGCGCGCTACCTCAAGCAGCAGCTCATCGAAGCCGGCATCGAAGGTGTCGAAGAGATCGACAGCGCCAGCAAGGCCGACCGTGGCGAGGTCATCACGCGTTTTTCGCCTTACTACAACGGTTCTTCGAGCGTCGAACTCGCCGCCGCAGGCAAAACGGAAATCCGCGTCCTCATCGCCACGGACGTGTTGTCTGAAGGCCTGAACCTGCAGGACGCCACGCGCATCATCAATTACGACCTGCACTGGAACCCCGTGCGACTGATGCAGCGCATCGGCCGCGTCGACCGACGCATGGACCCCGCCATCGAAGCGCGTATCGTCGCCGACCACCCCGAGCAGAAGAAGCTGCGTGGCGAAACGGCGTACTGGAACTTCCTGCCACCGGATGAACTGGACGAACTGTTGCGCCTCTTCCGCACCGTATCCAAGAAGACGCTGCGCATCTCCAAGACTTTCGGGATCGAAGGCCGCAAGCTGCTGACGCCAGAGGACGACTACCAGGCGCTGAAGGAATTCACCGACGCCTACGAGGGCACGCTGTCGCCGGTGGAGGCGATGCACCTGGAACTGCAGGCCCTGTTGCGCGAACACCCGGATCTGGAAGCGCGCCTGCGCTCAATGCCCGGCAAGGTCTTCAGCGGAAAGCAGCATACGCAGCGGGGCTTGCGTGCCGTGTTTTTCTGCTACGCGCTGCCGGCCCGACCCGTCAGCGAGGCGTCGCCCGACGATCAGTCTGCCTGGACGCTGGACGCGGGCTACGTGCAATGGTATCTGCTCGACATCGACAAGGGGTCAATTGCCGAAGAGGCGCCGCAGATCGCCGACCTCATCCGCTCGGTTCCCGACACGCCACGGATCTGCGCGATCGACCCTGCGACGCTGAAGCAGGCGCGCGAGAAACTGGAAAAGCACATCAAGAACACCTACCTGAAGAAGGTGCAGGCACCACTCGGCGTCACGCCGGTGCTGCGCGCGTGGATGGAACTCAACTGACGGGGAACGTGATGACCGAAGTACAACGCCGGCGGCTGCGAGCGATCAAGACGTTCGCGCAGCTCATCGATTTCCTGCGCGACGAACTCGACTGGCCCATCGACCAGGGGCACGACGAAGAAGACCTCACCTTCGACTGGTCCGACGACCTGGGCCTCAAGGACGAGGAGCGCGTCGGCATCAAGCAGATCAAGCAGCTACGTCCGCTGGAGACCCGGCAGCCCTGGGGCATCTTCTTCGTCGACTTCGAGAAGAAGCACCTGCCCGTCGTCATCCTGCGCCGCATCCTCAACGCCCTGGTGCTGAAGAAGCGCGCCAGTGCCAACCAGGCGCAACAGGCGGCATGGCAGCAGCGCGACCTGCTCTTCATCTCCGCTTACGGACAGGAAAGCGAACGGCAGCTCACCTTCGCTCACTTCAGCGAACCGACAAGCGACTTCGACCCCAGCAAGGCTACGCTGCGTGTGCTGGGCTGGGACGACGACGATACCAGCCTGAAGCTGGACTACGTCGCCGACACGCTCAAGGCCAAGCTCACCTGGCCTCCGGACACGGCGGACCTGGAGACTTGGCGCCAGCGTTGGAGCGAGGCCTTCGAACTGCGTCACCGCGAGGTGATCGATACGGCTGCCGATCTTGCGCTGCGGCTGGCCGAGCTTGCCAAACTCATCCGCAACCGCATGCTGCAGGTACTGCCGCGCGAAAGCGAGAACGGCGAGTTGCGCAAGCTGCTAAAGGGCTTTCAGGCGGCGCTGATCCATGACTTGGACGAGGCCCGTTTCGCCGACATGTACGCTCAAACGATCACGTACGGGCTGTTCTCTGCCGCGGTGTCGCGCACCGTGCCCGGCGCCGGCACGGCAGTGCACCAGGGCAACGTCGTCGACATGGTGCCGGTGACCAACCCGTTCCTGCGCGAGATGCTGTCCATCTTTCTCAAGGCCGGTGGTCGCCGGGGCAGGTTGGACTTCGACGAACTCGGCATCCAGGAGGTCGTCGACCTGCTCAACGACCCGAAGACGCACATGGAAGCCGTGCTGCGCGACTTCGGCAACCGCACGCGCGGCGAAGACCCGGTCATCCACTTCTATGAGGAGTTCCTCAGGGCTTACGACAAGAAGCTCAAGGTGCAGCGCGGGGTGTTCTACACGCCGCAGCCGGTGGTGTCGTACATCGTGCGCAGCGTGCACGAGTTGCTGCAGACCGAGTTTGGCTTGAACGACGGCTTGGCCGACACGACGACCTGGGGCGAGATGCTGAAGAAGCACCCCGGCCTGAAGCTACCACCGCTGACCGACGAGCCGGGCGAGAAGCGCACGATCTCGCCCGACGAGCCCTTCGTTCAGATCGTCGACCCCGCCACCGGTACCGCCACTTTTCTGGTCGAGGTCATCGACGTCATCTACCGCACGCTCGCGGTGGAGTGGAAGCGGCAGCACCTCACCGACGCCCAGCAGCGCACCGCGTGGAACGAGTACGTGCCGAAGCACTTGCTGCCGCGGCTGCATGCCTTCGAGCTGATGATGGCGCCCTACGCCATCGCCCACATGAAGATCGGCCTAAAGTTGGCCGAGACGGGCTATCGCTTTGACACCGAGGAACGCGCCCGTATCTACCTGACCAACGCCCTCGAACCGTGGGTCAAACAGCTCCCGCTCATCGGCTTCGAAGCCCTGGCGCATGAAGCTTCCGCTGTGAACGAAATCAAACGGCACAAGCGATTCACCATCGTTGTCGGCAACCCCCCATACGCGGGGCACTCGGCAAACGCCAGTGTCGACGACAAAGGAGAGCAGACTCACATTGGCAGGCTTCTGCGGAGCTACTTCGAGGTTGCCGGAACACCACTTGGTGAGCGCAACCCGAAATGGCTTCAGGACGACTACGTCAAGTTTGTCCGGCTGGCTCAGTTTTGGATAGACACCACAGGTACCGGCGTCTTGTGTGTCATCACCAACCACGGTTACCTTGACAATCCGACGTTTCGCGGAATGAGGGAGAAACTGAGTAAGACATTCGGCAGGATTGCTCTCCTGGACCTTCACGGCAACCTGAACAAGCGCGAACGTACACCGGAAGGACGTCCGGACGAGAACGTCTTCGATATTCAACAGGGTGTGGCGATCGGAACATTCGTGCGGCCGTCTCGCGACGGTTCCCATCGCGTAACTCATAGTGACCTTTGGGGCGAGCGAGCGGCCAAGTACCAGGCACTGCTGAAGGGCTGTTCCGACCTACACCGTGCCGATCTTCCAGTCGGTTACCCAAACTACCTATTCGTCGCGCAAGACACTGCTCTAAGCGACGAATATCGCCGCGGCGTTCCGATCCCCACCGCAATGCCTATCAAGACTGTTGGAATCGTTACCGGCCAGGACGCAGAAACGATCGGATTTACCCGCAACGATGCGGAGCAACTGGCGAGACAGCATAAGCTTTCTCCGAGTTGCGTTCAGCCGACGTTATACCGGCCGATGGATCGCCGCTCGATCGTCTACTCGCAGCAAGTCGTCACTCGCGCCCGCGAAGACGTAATGCGGCACATGCTCGCCGGGCCGAATATCGGACTGATCACGACGCGATCAACAAAGGACAACTGGGCTGCGTTCGTCACGGATTCGTTGTCGGGCCACAAGACGTGCTCCGCCTACGACATCAACTACATCTTTCCCCTGTATACGTACGAGCATTCCTTGGGTCTTAGTGGGAAGAGGATTCGCGACGAAAAGGACGTAATTCAACAGCCGAATTTCGATACTAGGTTCCTCAGATCTGTCGCAACGACGTTGCAGCTCGACGAGAACGGTGAACATGGTGTTCCGGCAGGACTAACGCCGGAGGACATCTTCCGTTACGTATACGCGGTGTTTCACAGCCCCGGTTACCGGAGCCGCTACGCGGAGTTTCTGAGGATCGATTTCCCCCGCCTGCCGTTGACGGGTGACCTTGAGCTGTTCTATGGGCTGGCTCGGCTCGGCGGCGAACTCACGGCATTTCACCTACTGGAATCGCCAAAGCTTGCAAAGCCCATCACGGAGTTTATGGGTGCTCGCAACGCCGAGGTCGAGAAGGTCTCGTGGTCCAAGAACACTGTCTGGATCGACAAGGCACAGAGCACTGGCTTCAAGGGCGTGGCCGAGGAGGTGTGGAGCTTCCACATCGGCGGCTACCAGGTCTGCGAGAAGTGGCTCAAGGACCGCAAGGGCCGCACGCTGAGCGACGACGATATCGTCCACTACCAGAAGATCATCGTCGCGCTGTCGGAGACCATCCGCCTGATGGCCGAGATCGACCGCGTGATCGAGGCGCATGGGGGCTGGCCGGGCGCCTTCCAGGCCAACGCTACGGCATGAGCGCGCTGGACCCGCCCAGCACGCTGCACTTCTTCGTCGACGAGGCGGGCGACCCGACGCTCTTCAACGCCAAGGGCCGCATCCTGGTCGGGCAGGAAGGCTGCTCGAAGTCCTTCATCCTCGGCAAGCTGGATGTCGACGACCCGGCCGCGCTGCACGTCGCGTTGGGGAAACTGCGCGCCGACCTGTTGGCCGACCCGTACTTCAAGCGCGTGCCGTCGATGCAGGCCGAGCGCGGCGAGTCGCGCTACGTCGAACTGATCTGGGACAAGGTCGTCGAGATCGAGGACATGGACCGCGTCGAAGGCGGCCGCAAGGGCGTGCTCTACAATGCAAGGCGCCCCCTGATCGTGGACCAGGAGGCGTCAGAATGAGGGGTGGGAGGTA
>ERZ761610.1188-NODE-1188-length-15252-cov-14.336053_pt1 | contig 15252 bp, 12 predicted proteins | sample MGYA00512164_ERZ761610 | MGnify/ENA primary metagenome ERZ761610 (study PRJEB28899, sample SAMN02850038) | bioreactor sludge metagenome | biome: EBPR Sludge; feature: EBPR Bioreactor; material: flocular biomat | place: Australia: Thorneside Wastwater Treatment... | reverse complement strand
CCCGCTCCCACAGGTGCCGGCCTCGACTCACGCCGTCAACAACCGCAAGGCCTCGGCATACTTCGCCCGCGTGCCCTCGATGATTTCCGCGGGAATTGCCGGCCCGGGCGCGGTCTTGTTCCAGTCGAGCGATTCTAGATAGTCGCGCACGTACTGTTTGTCGAAGGAGGGAGGGTTGCGGCCAGGCATCCAATCGGCGGCGGGCCAGAAGCGCGAGGAGTCGGGGGTGAGCATCTCATCCATGACGCGCAGCGTGCCGTCTTCGTCGAGACCGAATTCGAACTTGGTGTCGGCGATGATGATCCCGCGCGTCGCCGCATGGCGCCGCGCCTGCGCGTACAGCGCCAGCGTCGCCGCGCGCATCCGTTCGGCCAGATCCGCACCGACCAGTTCGACCACGCGGTCGAAGCCGATGTTCTCGTCGTGATCGCCAACCGCAGCCTTGGTCGACGGCGTGAACAGCGGCTCGGGCAACTCGCCCGCCATCTCGATGCCGGCGGGCAGCGCGATGCCGCAGACGCTGCCGCGCGCCTGGTATTCCTTCCAGCCGGAACCGATGAGGTAACCGCGCGCGATCGCCTCCACCGGTACCGGCTTCAAGCGCCGCGCAACCACGCTGCGGCGCTGATACAGCGCCACGTCGGTGCCCGGCGGCAGCACGCTGGCGGGATCGATGCCGGTCAGGTGGTTCGGGCAGGTCGGCGCCGTCAGCGCGAACCAGAAGTTAGACATCTCGGTGAGGATCTCGCCCTTGCCCGGAATCGGGTCGGGCAGGATCACATCGAACGCAGAAAGGCGGTCGGTGGCGACCATCAGCAGGCGCTGTTCGGGCAGCGCGTAAACGTCGCGGACCTTGCCGCGATGCACGCGGGTCAGGCCTGGCAGATTGGATTCGGACAGCGTGGTGGTCATCGGGGGGCGATCAGCCGGGAAAACCCTGGATTTTAGGCATACAGCGACGCTTCTTCCCGCGTCGGCCGCGTCTTGAAGCGCCCATGCAGCCACAAATACTGCTCAGGCGCCTGGCGCACGATGTGTTCCAGCATCGCGTTGACGCGCGTGGTGTCCGCCAGCGCGTCGTTGCTGGGGAAACCGGCGAGTGGCGGGTGCAGGCGCAGCCGATAGCTGCCGTCGGCCTCGCGACGATGTTCGAAACCGATCACCGCGGCGCCGCTCAGGCGTGCCAACTGGTGGGTGGCGGTGATGGTCGATGCCGGGATGCCGAAGAACGGCGCAAACACTCGTTCTCCGCGACGGTACTCCTGATCCGGTGCATACCAGAGCGTACCGCCGGACTTGACGTGGCGCACTGCAGCGCGGACTTCGTCACGGCGGAACATGGCGTTTGCATAGCGCAATCGCGCGCGCCGGATCGCCCATTCGAAGCCGGGGTCATGGTGTTCGCGGTACATGCCAGCCACCGGCGTGAATCGGCACAGCAAGCGACCGGCCAGTTCCAGATGACTGAAATGCGCACCGACCAGCAACACACCGCGTCCCGACGCGCGCGCGGATTCGATGTGTTCGATGCCCTCCACAACCACGGGCAATCTGCCGACTCGGCGGATCGACCCGAACCAGCCCCAGGCAAAAGCCACCAGCATGCGCCCGGATTCGCGGGCGTTTTCGCGCGCGACGGCGCGTCGCTGCGTGTCGCTCCAATCGGGAAAACAAAGTTCCAGGTTGCGCTCGAGAATGTGGCGTCGACGTGGCATCAACGCAAGCACCAGCGGACCAGCCGCGGCGCCCAGCGCCAACGCCAATCGATGCGGAATCCGCGCGATCAGCCACAACAAGCCGACCGCGATCCAGCTCGGCCACGAGTACGGGTGCCACAGTGGCCGGGCGGCTGTTTTTACCTTGCGCATGGGAAGCAGTCTAGGGGCGGTCGGCGAAAAGCGTCCAGACAAGTCTGGACCCACCAGAGCCCTGCTTCGTGCCGATCTTTGCTGTTGTGGGTCGGGATTCATCCGGACGCTCTTCGAGGTTCCCGGCGAAAAGCGTCCAGACAAGTCTGGACCCACCAGAGCCTGTGCTGCGCGAGCCTTGGCTTCTGTGGGTCCGGACTTGTCCGGACGCTCTTCCCGGTTCGCCGCGAAAAGCGTCCAGACAAGTCTTGACCCTCAAGAGCCATCCCCCGCACCCCGCACTGCGCGATACTGCGCCACCACCCGCCCCGAACCCGCATGCGCCGACTCTCGCGCCGCCTCTATACGCTGGCGATGTACCTGGCGATGCCGGTGATCCTGTATCGCCTGGCATTTCGCGGGCTGCGCAACCGTGGCTATTTTTCGCGCTGGCCGGAGCGCTTCGGCTGGTTTCGCGATCCCGGCTTCGCTTCGTCGATCTGGGTGCACGCGGTCTCGGTGGGTGAGTTCAATGCCGCCATTCCGCTGATTCAGGAACTGATGAAGCGGCATCCGGACCAGCCGCTGGTGGTCACCACGATCACGCCGACGGGCTCTGATCGGGTGCTCAAGCAGTTCGGCGATCGCGTCTTCCACGTCTACCTTCCGTACGACCTGCCGGCGGCCATCGAACGTTTCCTTGCGCGTGTGAAGCCGCGCATCGCCGTGATCATGGAGACCGAGATCTGGCCGAACCTGTATTTTGCCTGCAGCGCGTGCGGCATTCCGATCTTCATCGCCAACGCGCGACTGTCCGAACGCAGCCTCAGGGGCTACGGGCCGGCGATCTCGCTGGTCGGCGACGCCGTGCGTTGCGCGGCGCTGGTGGCGGCACAGTCGCAGGTCGACGGCGAACGCTTCCTGCGCCTGGGCGCAGCGCCCGAACGCATGCGCGTGGTCGGCAACATCAAGTTCGACATGGCGGTGCCCGGCGGCCTCGACGAGATCGCGCGCGAGTGGCGCACCACCTGGGGCGCGCTGCGCCCGGTGTGGATCGCCGCCAGCACCCACGAAGGCGAGGAGGCTGCGGTATTGCAGGCGCACGCCCGCATTCTCGGTCGTTTCCCCGACGCCTTGCTGATCCTGGTGCCGCGCCACCCGGAACGCTTCCGCGCCGCGATCTCGCTTTGTCGCTCCTATGGATTTCGCACCAGTTGCCGCAGCGAGGACCACATCGCCTCGCTCGATTCACAGTGTTTCGTGGTCGACACCATGGGCGAGTTGCTCAAGTTCTATGCCTGCGCCGACGCCTGTTTCGTCGGCGGCAGCCTCGATCGCATCGGTGGGCACAATGTGCTGGAACCCGCTGCGCTGAGCAAGCCGATCCTGATCGGGCCGCATACCTTCAACTTCGCGGAGATCACCGACACATTGATCGCCGAGGACGCCGCGGTGCGCGTGGCCAATGGCGCCACGCTTGGCAGCCAGGTGGTGCGCATCCTCAGCGACCCGAAGCGAGCGGCCGCGATGGGCGCCGCCGCTTTGACGGTAGTGGAGCGCGAGCGCGGCGCGGTGCCACGCACCTTGGTGGCGATCGAGGAGGTGTTGGCGGCTGCGGGAGATCTTCTCCCCGCGGCGGCGGTTCCCGCTCCCCGTTCGCGGGGAGAAGGTGGGTCCGCAGGACCCGGATGATCGGGCTTGCTGACGAAGCGAACACTCCGCCAAACATCACGCAAGTATCGGAAAGAAAAGCTTTTTCCGCAAAGGACGCAAAGGACGCAAAGGAAAACAAAGCCAGCAGAACATCAACACTCTGGTTCTTGGCTTTCTTTGCGTCCTTTGCGTCCTTTGCGGATAAAAAAGCAGTCCTCATGGTCGCCGCCAGTTCGATGCCCGAACAAGCGCACCGACAGGGGCGACCGTGACTCCCACCAAACGCCGTAAGGCATTGATTTGCATGTGGGAGCGGATTTACTCCGCGAGCGCTTTCGCGGGATAAACCCGCTCGGAGCACGCTCCCCCTACTGAAGCACGGCGTTGACTGCCTGCAGGTCGGCCACGGTAATGGTGCCGGCCGCCTGCTTCAGGCGCAGCGAGTTCAGCAGGTAGTTGTGGCGCGACGACGCGTAGTCGCGTTGTGCCTGGAACAACACTTGCTGGCTGATCAACACGTCGACGATGGTGCGGGTGCCGACTTCGAAGCCGGCCTGCGTGGCATCCAGCGCGCTCTGTGCCGAGATCAGAGCCTGGCTGCGCGCCTCGACTTCGGTGATGCCGGCGGCGACGGCCCGATAGGCCTTGCGCGTGGCACGCACGATGGCGCGCTGTTCCTGTTCGTACTGGTCGGCGGCGGCATCGCGGTTGTGCGTTTCCTGGCGCACGCGCGATTGCGTGGCAAGGCCCTCGAAGATGGGCACATTGAGCGTGATGCCGAATCCATGGTCGCGGAAATCGCCATCGGCGGGGAACGAGACGTTGTTCGAAAAACGGTCTCCGGATGTGTTCTGGTCGACCCACGAATAGTCAGCGGCGATCGTCGGCAAGTGGCCGGCCTTGGCCGTCTCGACCGCCTGTTCCGCCTGTTCCAGCGCGAAGCGGCGCACCGCCAGCGTCGGGCTTTCGGCCTCGGCGGTCTTCACCCAGGCCTCGGAATCATCCGGCACCGGGCTGCTGAGGTTCAGTTTCTCCGCGACCGGTCGCAAATCGCTGACCGGCTTGCCAGTCAGTTCGGTGAGCGCCTCGAAAGCGTCGTCGAGCTGGAACTGCGCGAGGATCGCGGCGGCGCGCGCGGCGTCGTAGCGCGCCTGCGCTTCGTGGACGTCGGTAATCGCCGACAGGCCGACTTCGAAGCGTTGTTCCGCTTGCTCCAGTTGGCGCTTGACCGCAGTTTCCTCCGCCTTGACCGCATTCAGGTTGGTGGTCGCGGTGAGCGCTTCGAAATACGCCGTGGCGACCCGCACGATGAGGTTGTCGAGCGCAGCATCGTAACTGGCGGCGAACTGCGATTCGCCAGCGCGCGCGCCGCGCAAGCGCGTGTAGTTGGAGTGGTTGTAGATGCTCTGCGTCAGCCGCAGCTGGTAGCTGCGCGTGTTGGTATCGCCGCCGCCGTCGGCGCGGCCGAAGCTGACGGTTCCGTCCTCATTCGGGATCGACGTGATCGATGAACTGTTGCTGTTCGAGCTGCCGTAGCTTGCACTGCCGCTGAGGTTCGGCAACAACGCCGAACGTGCCTGGACGACCCCTTCGCCGGCGGCGAGCATCGCCGACTCGGCCGCGGCCAGTTGCGGGTCGCTGACGCGTGCCATCTCGTAGATCTGGGCCAGATCGGCGGCGGGCGCCGCGCTGCTCAGGGCAGTCAAGCCCGCGATCAGGGCAATGGTCAATTGATGGCGACGCATGGTAATCCTCGTGGAAAGTTTTTCAGATAACGAATCGGGACGCGGGTTCCGCGCCCTTCAGATAGGGCAGGTCGGTTTCGAACAGGCTGCGCGCTTCGACCTGATCAGGCCCATGCCGCAGCAGCAATTGCGCGTTCATTGCCGGCGACAGGCCGCTGATGATGAACATGCGGCCACCGGGCTTGAGCCAGCGCAGGAAACTGTCCGGAACGGTGGCAACCGCACCGGTCACGGCGATGGCGTGGAAAGTCTGGCTCGGGCTACAGGCGAACGCATCTTCCGCAGCGACCTGGACGTTGCGGATGCCGCTGGCGCCGATGCGACCGCGCGCGCGCTCGGCGAGATCGCCATGACGCTCGATCGACACCACCTGACGTGCCAGTCGCGCCAGGCAGGCGGTCAAAAAACCGCTACCGGTACCGATTTCCAGCACTTCCTCGTCGCCGTTCAATTCCAGCGCCTGCAACAACCGACCCTCGATCACCGGCTTCATCATGAACTCGCCGTGGTCGAGCGGAATCGACAGGTCAGCGAACGCCAGTTTGCGATGGCGCGGCGGCACGAAGTCCTCACGCTTCACTTCGCCGAGCACGTCCAGCACACGTGGGTCCAGCACCTCCCACGGGCGTACCTGTTGCTCGACCATATTGAAGCGAGCGCGTTCGAAATTGAGGGTTCCGGCCATGGCGCGTTCTCAGCATCCCGATGTGAAAAGGAAAGATGACAAGGGTAGCGGTCCGCGGCTCGAATGCTCAAGCGCGAAGACTCGTATTTGGCGGCGATTGGCAAAAGTGCCAGAGGTCATCGAAGAGCGGTGAGTAGTGAATAGTGAGTGGTGAGTAAAAACCGGCACTTGCGCGGCCTCCGGTGATGACGAAGCGAACCGCGCGACATTGCAGGCTCTTAATCACCACTCACTATTCACTACTCACTGCTCTCAAGCTCAGTCCAGCGTCTTCCTGAACCTCTTTGCCCCGAACGCCACCACCACCAGCGTGAACGCCAGCAGCGGCCACAGGTTAGGCCAAACATCGGCGGGGCCATTGACCTTGAGCAAGATGCCGCGAACGATGCGCAGGAAATGCGTCAGCGGCAGCAGCTCGCCGATCGCCTGCGCCCAACCAGGCATGCCGCGAAAGGGAAACATGAAGCCGGACAGCAGCATCGACGGCAGGAAAAAGAAGAACGTCATCTGCATCGCCTGCATCTGGTTCTTCGCCAGCGTCGAGAACAGCAGGCCGACCGACAGGTTGGCGACGATGAAGGCGAGGGTGCAGCCGAGCAGCAGCCACAGCGAACCCAGGATCGGCACTGCGAACAGCAGGTGCGCGGCGACCAGGATCACGCCGACCTGGACGTAGGCGACCAGGATGTAGGGCACCAGCTTGCCGAGCATGATTTCCAGCGGCCTGACCGGCATCGCCAGCAGGTTCTCGAAGGTGCCACGCTCGCGCTCGCGCGCAATGGCCAGGCCAGTCATCATGATCAGCGTCATTGTCAGGATCACGCCCATCAGGCCGGGCACGATGTTGTAGGCGGTCAGTCCCTCCGGGTTGTAGCGACGCTGGATGCGCAGGTCGATCGAGCCTGGCTTCGGATTCAAGTGGGCAAGTGGGCCCTTGATCTCGCTGGCCAGCGACTGCTCGACCAAAGGCCCGAGCGCGGCCATCGCGTTGCCGCTGGCGACCGGATCGGTGGCGTCGATCTCGACCAGCAGCGCCGGACGCTCGCCGCGTACCAGATCGCGCGCGAAGTCGGGCGGGATGCGCAGCAGGAATTGCACGTCGCCGCGCGCGATCAATTCGCGACCGTGATCGATCGAGGCCGGCGTCGCAACGATGTCGAAGTAGTCCGAAAGCGTCATTGCCGAGATCAGTCGTCGCGTGAACTCGCTGGACTCGGCAGCGACGATCGCCGTCGGCAGGTGCTTCGGATCGGTGTTGATCGCGTAGCCGAACAGGCACAGCTGCATGATCGGAATGCCGACCATCATCGCGAAGGTCAGCCGATCGCGACGCATCTGGATGAATTCCTTGGCCAGCACTGCCAGCAGGCGGCGCCAGGAGAACGGGTTCATGGGCACCGCTCCTGCTGCAATGCCGCGCACGGGCGGGGAAAGCGTCCAGACCATGTCCGGACCCACGAACTGCCCGCGCTCTTGTGGGTCCGGACGTCCGGACGCTCCTCCGGCAGAGCCTGGCGCAAGCTCACGGCTTGCCACCCCGCATCAACGCGATGAACGCGTCTTCCAGCGACGAATCGACGGGTTGCCAGGACAACTGGTGCCGATGCGTGTATCCGGCAACACTCGTCGACAATGTCGCCGCGTCGACGCCGGACACATGCAAACGCAGGCCGAACGGCACCACCTGCTCGACGCCGGGCAATCGGCTGATTTCGTCGACCGCCACGGCCGGCGCACCATCGATGGCGAAGGTGCACAGTCCGACCTGATCGAGGATCTGCTGCGGCGTGCCTTCGGCGAGCAGCTTGCCGAAAGCGATGTAGGCCAGTCGGTGACAGCGCTCGGCCTCGTCCATGTAATGCGTCGACACCAGCACGGTCAGGCCCTCGCGCGCCAGCGCGTGGATTTCCGCCCAGAACTCGCGACGCGCCTTGGGGTCGACGCCAGCGGTGGGCTCGTCCAGCAGCAACAGCCGGGGTTGATGCAGCAGGCACGCCGCCAAGGCGAGGCGCTGTTTCCAGCCGCCCGACAACTCGCCGGCAAGTTGCCTGCGCCGCTGCGCCAGGCCGAGTCGCTCGAGCGCCGCGTCAACCACGCTGCGCGCATTCGCCAGCCCGTGCATGCGCGCGGCGAAACGCAGGTTCTCCTCGATGGTCAGGTCTTCCCACCAGGTGAACTTCTGCGTCATGTAACCGACCTGCGACTTGATCACGTTGCTGTCGCGACGCACATCGAGCCCGAGGCAGGTGCCCTCTCCGGCATCGGCGGTGAGCAACCCGCACAACATGCGAATCGTGGTGGTCTTGCCCGAACCGTTCGGTCCGAGAAACCCATAGATCGCGCCGCGTTCGACACGCAGGTCGAGGCCGTCGACCACCTTCTTGTCGCCGAAGGATTTGCTCAGGCCGCGGACGTCGATGGCGTAGGCGGTCATGGTGCGGCGGCCGTGCACTGGAAAAGCAGAGGCGGGGCTGGGGGCTGGGGGCTGGTGCGCATTGATGAGGCCATGTGGGGACGAGTGGGTATTGGGTTCCCCGCTTCAAAGTGCCTGGCGCTGGCCCGAGAGTTCCGATCCCGCGCCGCAGGCCCCAGCCCGAAGCCCCGTTCCTGCTTGATGCGCCCCCTCACCGCCGCACCCGCACCGGCAACCCCGGTGCCAGCAATGAGGCGGTTTCGAAGCGCGCCTCGACCCGGTAGACCAGATCCTCGTTGCGCGCCTCGCTGAAGATCACCGGTGGCGTGTATTCGGGGGCCGCGGCGATGAACTCGACGCGTGCGGTCTGCGTGGCCTCGCAGCCGTCGCAGTCGACGCTCACGGTGATGCCTGGCGCCCATTGCGACAACTCCGCCAGCGGCACGAAAAAGCGCACGAACGGACCTTGCGCCGGCAGCAACTTGATGACCGGCGCACCCGCCGGCACCCACTCGCCGACCTGATACAGCGTGTCTTCGACCCTCGCTGCAACGATTGCATCCACTTTGGTTTGATCTACCCGCCATTGCGCCTGGTTCACCACCGCTTGCGCAGCGGCGACTGCCGCGTCGCCAGCCGCCATGGCGTCCGGACGACCCGCGAGTTCGGCGCTGCGCTGCTCGGCCAGCGTCGAGGCCAGCCGCGCCTGCGCTTGCGCCTGCACCGCTGCGGCACGATCCAGGGCGTCATTCGAGGTCAGTCCGCGCTGCTGCAGGTCGCGCGTGCGCTTGAGTTCCTTGTCGGCGAGGGCCAGGGTCGAACGTGCCTCGCGTACACGTTCGGAGATCACCCGGATCTCGTCGGGCCGACGGCCGAGGTCAAGATCGGCCCGCTGTGCCCGAGCCTGCGCCAGCCGCCCCTGGGCCTCGGCCAGTTGCTGGCGCTCGAGCTCGCCATCCAGCGCGAACAGCGGTGCGCCCGCCTCGACCGCTGCCCCGCGTTGCACCGGCAGTTGCACCAGACGCCCGCCAACCGGCGCGCCGACATAGGCGTAGTCGGCCTCCAGATATCCCTGATAGCCGTCGGCCGGCGGGTCGCTGCATCCGCCGAGAGCCGCGGCGATCAGCAGTGCCAGGACTGCGCTGGGAGCGGATGAACGCACGGCGACCTCGCAGCAGTGGCCAGGAGTGCCAAGGCTACTGCGGATGGCACAGGCTGTGTCTGATGCGGGTCATCCCGTTGCGACGCGGCTGGTGTCTGCTCCTCCTGGGTCCAGACTTGTCTGGACGCTGATGCCGTGGCTCCGCTGGGTCCAGACTTGTCTGGACGCTCCTGGGTGATCAGGCGAAAGGCGTCCAGACAAGTCTGGACCCACAAGAGCTGGCCCTTGAGCCAGCAACCACTACCAACAACCAACAACCGCCTCCAAGACCTCCGGCCCATGGACAGCGCATCGACGTGCGATTAGGGTGCGCGGCTCAACTCTGCCGGGAGGTGCGCCGTGCGCCCGTTGTCTTTGATGATTCCCCTGATGCTCGCCATGAATGCCTACGCCGATACCGCCGCTACCGATCCCAACCAATGGCTCGAAGCGGTCGAAGACGAAAAGGCACTAGCTTGGGCCGCCGAACAGAACGCCGACAGCGTCGATGAACTGACGCGTTCGGGCGATTTCAAGCGCATCGAGAAGCGCACGCTGGAGATACTCGATTCCGACGAGAAGATCGCTTACGTCGGCAAGCAGGGTGAGTACTACTACAACTTCTGGCGCGACGCCGAGCATGTGCGTGGCCTCTGGCGCCGCACCACGCTGGACGAGTATCGCAAGGCCGAGCCCGCGTGGGAAACGGTGCTCGACGTCGACGCGCTGGCCAAGGAAGAAAACGAGAACTGGGTGTTCTCCGGCGCTGATTGCCTGGAGCCCGAGGCGCGTCTGTGCCTGCTGTCGCTGTCGCGCGGCGGAGCCGACGCCAGCGTGGTCCGCGAGTTCGACACCGTAGCCAAGTCCTTCGTCGAGGGCGGCTTCAAGCTGGAAGAGGCCAAGAGCGGTGCCAGCTGGATCGACGCCGACACATTGTTCGTCGGCACCGACTTCGGCCCGGGCTCGCTGACCAGCTCCGGTTATCCGCGCATTGCCAAGCGCTGGACGCGCGGTACGCCGCTGACCGCAGCGGAAACGGTGTACGAAGGCAAGGTCGAGGACGTGTGGAACGGCGCTTTTGCCGACACCACGCCCGGCTTCGAGCGCCAGGGCATCATGCGCGCGATGACCTTCTACAGCAGCGAGATGTACCTGTTGCAGGACGGCAAACAGGTCAAGGTCGACAAGCCCGACAGTGCCAACGCCAGCCTGCATCGCGAATGGCTGTTGGTTGAGTTGCGCGATGACTGGGCCGTCGGCGGCAAGACCTGGCCGGCCGGATCGCTGCTGGTCACCAGGCTCGACGACTTCATGTCCGGCAAGCGCGAACTGACGCCGTTGTTCACGCCGACCGATCGATCGTCGCTGGCCGGCTACTCGCCGACGCGTAACCACATCATCGTCAACGAACTCGACAACGTGAAGAACCGCGTCTACGTGTGGACGTCGGGTGCGAACGGATGGACGCGCGAGGCGCTGCCGGGACTGCCCGAGTTCGGCTCGGTCAGCGTCGGCGCGGTCGATGATCGCGAATCGGACGCCTATTTCGTCACCGCCACCGATTTCCTGACGCCGACCAGTCTGCACTACGGTGAAGTGGGCAAGGGCGCGCCGGAGCTGCTGAAGTCGCTGCCGGCCTTTTTCGACTCGAGCAAGCTGGCGGTCAGCCAGCACGAAGCGACCAGCGCCGACGGCACGCGCATTCCGTATTTTCAGGTGGCGGCCAAAGCCATCGAGTTGAACGGCAAGAACCCGACCGTGCTCTATGGCTACGGCGGTTTCGAAGTGTCGATGACGCCCAGCTATTCCGCCAACATCGGCGACGCCTGGCTCAACAAGGGCGGCGTTTATGTGCTCGCCAACATCCGCGGCGGCGGCGAGTTCGGGCCGAAGTGGCACCAGGCCGCACTCAAGGCCAATCGCAACAAGGCTTATGAGGACTTCGCAGCGGTGGCGCGCGATCTGATCGCGCGCAAGGTCACATCGACCCCGCACCTGGGCACCATGGGCGGTTCCAACGGCGGTCTGCTGATGGGCAACATGCTCACGCAGTATCCGGACCTGTTCGGCGCGATTGTCTGCCAGGTGCCGCTGCTCGACATGCAGCGCTACCACACGCTGCTGGCCGGCGCCTCGTGGATGGGCGAGTACGGCAATCCGGACGACCCGAAGGAATGGCAGTTCATCCAGACTTTCTCGCCTTACCACAACGTCAAGGCGGACGTGAAATACCCGCGTACCTTGTTCACCACGTCCACCCGCGACGACCGCGTTCACCCCGGTCACGCGCGCAAGATGGTGGCGAAGATGAAACAGCAGGGCCACGACGTTCTCTATTACGAAAACATCGAGGGCGGTCACGGCGGCGCCGCCAACAATTCCCAACGTGCCTTCATGACCGCGCTGGCGTGGACCTTTTTTGCACGCGAACTGCGCTGAATCTGGGGGCGGTGGCTTGCCGCCGCTCTGGATGCACTTCAGTTGCGCAGGTTGGGCAGCGCTTCGCCTGCCCAACTTGAACTCGGGCAGATGTTGGCAGATGCAGCGCTGCCCAACCTGCGTTTCGCGGAGCCGAACGCTGCGCCCGGTCCGCTGCGCTACAATCCGTCCCCTGAAGCGGGGGTGCCGGGCGCGAGCCGGGCTGAGACAGTCCCTTCGAACCTGATCCGGTTAGTACCGGTGTAGGGAAGCTTCGGATGCGCCGAAACACGCGGCACATCCGCCGCCACCGCTTCGTCCCTGCCATTTCCGGAGCGCGACGATGAATGCGGTGACCGCCGATCTGATGCAACAAGCCGAGCAGCTGTCCGCTGACGTCATCCGCCCGATTCCGGGCTCGCGCAAGATCTACGCGCATGGTTCGCGCGACGACTTGCGCGTGCCGATGCGCGAGATTTCGCAATCGCGTACGCCCAAGTCCTTCGGCGCCGAAATCAATCCCAGCCTCGCGGTTTACGACACCAGCGGTCCGTACACCGATCCGTCGGCGAGCATCGATCTGCGCAAGGGTCTGCACCCGATGCGCGCGCGCTGGATCGAAGAACGCGGCGATACCGAACAACTCGCCGGACCGACCAGCAAGTTCGGTCACGCCCGGTTGGTCGACCCGGCCACCGCGCACCTGCGCTTCGAACACATTCGCAGGCCGCGAGTTGCCAGGGCCGGGGCCAATGTCAGCCAGATGCATTACGCGCGGCGCGGCATCATCACGCCGGAGATGGAATACATCGCCATCCGCGAGAATCAACTGCTCGACCAGATCCGCGATCAGAACCTGCTGCGCCACCATGCCGGCGAGAGCTTCGGCGCGTCCTTGCCGAAGAACGTGACGCCCGAATTCGTGCGCGATGAAGTCGCCCGCGGCCGCGCCATCATCCCGTGCAACATCAACCACCCGGAACTGGAGCCGATGATCATCGGCCGCAACTTCCTGGTGAAGATCAACGCCAATATCGGCAACTCGGCGGTATCGAGTTCCATCGCCGAGGAAGTCGAGAAGATGGTGTGGTCGATCCGCTGGGGTGCGGACACCGTCATGGACCTTTCCACCGGCAAGCACATTCATGAAACCAGGGAATGGATCATCCGCAACTCGCCGGTGCCGATCGGCACGGTGCCGATCTACCAGGCGTTGGAAAAGGTCAACGGCAAGGCCGAGGATCTGACCTGGGAGATCTTCCGCGATACGCTGATCGAGCAGGCCGAGCAGGGCGTCAGCTATTTCACCATCCACGCCGGCGTGCGCCTGAAATACATCCCGCTGACCGCCAAGCGCGTCACCGGCATTGTCAGTCGCGGCGGCTCGATCATGGCCAAGTGGTGCCTGGCGCATCACAAGGAGAGTTTCCTCTACACGCGCTTCGAGGAAATCTGCGAAATCATGAAGGCTTACGACGTGGCCTTCTCGCTGGGTGATGGTCTGCGTCCGGGCTCGATTGCCGATGCCAACGACGCCGCGCAGTTCGGCGAGCTGGAAACCCTCGGCGAGCTGACCCAGACTGCATGGAAACACGATGTGCAGACCATGATCGAGGGCCCCGGCCATGTGCCGATGCACCTGATCAAGGAGAACATGGACAAACAACTCCGGGAGTGCGGTGAGGCGCCGTTCTATACGCTTGGGCCCCTGACGACCGACATCGCGCCTGGCTACGACCACATCACCAGTGCCATTGGCGCGGCGATGATCGGCTGGTACGGCACCGCGATGCTCTGCTACGTGACGCCGAAGGAACACCTCGGCCTGCCCAACAAGCACGATGTGCGCGACGGCATCATCACCTACAAGATCGCCGCCCATGCCGCCGACCTCGCCAAGGGCCATCCCGCCGCGCAGGTGCGCGATAACGCACTCAGCAAGGCGCGTTTCGAGTTCCGCTGGGAAGACCAGTTCAACCTCGGCCTCGATCCGGAAAAGGCGCAGGAATTCCACGACGAGACGTTGCCGAAGGACGCCCACAAGGTCGCCCATTTCTGTTCGATGTGCGGCCCGCATTTCTGCTCGATGAAAATCACCCAGGACGTTCGCGACTACGCCGCCGAAAAGGGCGTCGCCGACGAAGCCGCCGCGCTGGAGCAGGGCATGGCCGAGAAGGCGGCCGAGTTCCGCGAGCAGGGGGCGGAGATTTATCGGCCGGCGTGAGAGCGGGTTGCTGGTTGTTGGCAGAGGCCGGCATCTCAAACCAACGGCCCAGCTCTTGTGGGTCCAGACTTGTCTGGACTTTCTTCCCCGATTGCCGAGCACATCGGGATCGCAGAGGGCAGCTGTTGTGGGTCCAGACTTGTCTGGACGCTCTTCCAGATCAGCAGCAGAAGCGTCCAGACAAGTCTGGACCCACCAAAAGCATCAAGCGCGAAGCCCACAACCCTTAACCCACAACCCACAACCCACAACCCACAACCATGCTCCTCTACGCCGCACCTGGAACCGGCTCCGCCCTCGCCGAAATCGCGCTCGACTCGGCGGGAGTCGCTTACAACCGCGAAGTGATGACCTGGGAGCAGGTCCAGGCGCGATCGCACGAGGGCCTGCTTGCCGCCAATCCTTTGCACCAGTTGCCGACGCTGGTGCTGGACGATGGTCGCGTGCTGACCGAGAGCGCTGCGATCGTCCTGTGGCTCGACGAGGCGCATCCCCAGGCTGGCCTGCTGCCGCCGCGCGGCAGCGATGAGCGCGTGCATGCGCTGCGCTGGCTGCTGTTCCTGGTGACGACGCTGTATCCGACCTTCAGCTACGGCGATTTTCCGCAGCGCTACCTGAGCGACGAAGTCGCGCAGCGCGCGTTGGTGTCGTCGACCCGATCGCGGCGCAAGTCGCTGTGGCGCCAGGTCGATGAGGCAGCCATGGCGCCGTGGTTCTGCGGTGCGCAAGCAACGATGCTGGACGCATTCATCGCCGTGATGAGCACCTGGGATCCGAAGCGACCGTGGTTCACGCAAAATGCGCCGCGCCTTTATGCGATCGCCCAGCGCGCCGACGAGTTGCCGCAGGTGGCGCCGGCGATCCGGCGAAATCATCCCGGATGAGGACGGCGCCCGGTTTGTTGTAGAGCGGAGCTTGCGCCGCTGCCTTCGCGTGCTTCGCGAGCGTCGTTGTGTCGGGTACAGCGGAGCTTGCTCCGCTGCCTTCGCTTGCTTCGCGAGCGTCGTTTTGTCGTGTAGAGCGGAGCTTGCTCCGCTGCCTTTGCTTGATTCGCGAGCCTCGTTGTGTCGAGTAGATCCTCCGTTCGCCGTCAAGCAGTTTTCGGCGTTGGTTGAGGTATCCATGT
>ERZ761610.1187-NODE-1187-length-15305-cov-37.724984_pt1 | contig 15305 bp, 8 predicted proteins | sample MGYA00512164_ERZ761610 | MGnify/ENA primary metagenome ERZ761610 (study PRJEB28899, sample SAMN02850038) | bioreactor sludge metagenome | biome: EBPR Sludge; feature: EBPR Bioreactor; material: flocular biomat | place: Australia: Thorneside Wastwater Treatment... | reverse complement strand
TCCCACGGGGGACGTGACGTGTTCAAACCCGGCCACTGGTCAAACACAAAACGTTACCGCCCATGCTTCTAAAAAAAATACAGTCCTCTAACTTGTAGGACTAAGAACAAGGCGTTAACTTCATTTAGCATTCGACCTAAACCTGATATTGTTATGCAAAAAGAATTGTCATTGGGGACAACCCAGCCGACAGTCATTTCTGTTTGTAAAATCCCACGCTGCAACTTTGTAGATCCTCATCCACCGCACATTTGGCACATTTGCAGGCCGCGCAAACCCGCCCTACTCCCAAGCCTGCAAAAGAGCCAAATCCCCAGCACACGAATATCCAACCATAATAAAATGAACTATGAATAAGTTACTTGTAATCATCATTGTATTTTATTCAAGCCCACTCATTCTCATTGGACAAAGTGGTGGAACTGGAAATCAATACGGTCTACCGAAAATTGAAGAACTGGTCAAGATTCCCAATTCACCAGAAGCTCAGGCGTTTACCAAGTATGGTAATACTCCGGTTAATCTTTATACGGGTTCACCGGATATAAGCATTCCAATTCATACAATACAAGGAAGGGAAATTTCAATTCCAGTGACCCTGACCTATGATGCCTCTGGAATAAAAGTAGAACAACTGGCAACTGCAGCGGGATTGGGGTGGAACCTTAATGCCGGAGGTATGATTACACGAAAAGTTCACGGCTATCCGGATGATTACCTTTCATCAAATCCTATTTATATCCCATTCTATGAACCAAGTTTTGTTTCGGAGTACAATTTTGTGAACGGTTTCTCACCGTCTGAAGGAGCCTACTATCCGCCTAACAATCTGTTGCAATACTTCGACTTCATGGACAGAGCAATCAAGACTGGTATTGAAAACCGGATTGAAATCCAACCCGATGTTTACACGTTAACCCTGCCCGGCCTATCAGGCACCTTGTTTATAGACTATGCAAACAATACCGCAAGATGTATGGAACATCCTGATGTAAAAGCAACGCCTATATTCCAGATTTATGGTACACCACAAATTAAAATCATTACGAGCTGGATAATTGTAGATGGTACAGGAAACACTTACTATTTTGAAGTGCCCGAAAGAACAACGGTCAATGAAAACAACGATTATGATGGCAGCAGAGAATATTATTCAGCGTGGGGCTTAAGCCGGATTATTTCCAGGACCAAAAAAGATTTAGTCGAGTTCTCATGGGGAGCATCTTCATGGACACAGCCAAAACTTGCCGGCAGAGCTGATTACAGAATCGATGTGGTTAACCACAACACAGTTTGTGGGGCAGATCAGTTTTTGCAACCTCAGTACACCTCACCTACTTATTTCATTGAGCAACTTGAACTTACGAATATCCAAGTAAATGGAAAGGAAGTCTTATCTGTAACTGGAAAGAGTCGTTTAGACCTGGCCGGCAAAGGTGCCATAGATGAGATAAAGATCTTTGACCAGAACAACAGTCAAATTACGAAGTATAAGTTCATTCATTCATATTTTGGCCCATCCTCACCGCCCACAGAGAATGAAATTAAACTGAGGTTAGATGCACTTGAAATTTATGGCAATACCTCATCCACTAACCCGCTGAAATACCAGTTTTTGTATCACGAGTCCCCCAATAATTTTCCTTCACGCGAATCCTATGCCCAGGATTTTTGGGGATACTACAATGGACAGATTTACAATACAACCTTAATTCCTTACAATATCATTTTTGATGAAGCAAATTGGACTTATTATCAGTGGAAGGGGGGGAAGCGCACACCGAATTTTGACTTTGCTAAAACCGGAACGTTGCACACAATAATCTATCCGACTGGTGGACGCACTGAGTTCCAGTATCAGCAGCATAGAATTAACTCCATCGTTCCAGCGTATGAGAACAGCGTCCAGAAGGTTCAAAGAGGTTTTTCTTCAATAAGCGGGGGCACAACATCCTCTAATACGTTTAATTACTGTGATGATGCCTACCCGACACCTCCTTATCCGATTGGTGTGGATATATCGTTCAATATCCCTGCTAATGGTTACCACGACATTAAATTTTTGACTGGAGGCACTCAAGGCTCAGGAAATCATATACAGTTTGCAGTTCTTTACAAATCACAAACCCAGTTGGATTTTTGCGAGTTATATAATGGGCCTTCCATTGCACGATACTATTCAAATTATCCAGGGAATGTTAATGTAACCACGACAGCATACCTTGAAAGCGTAACGTACAGGATATTGTTATTAAATACAAATCCTAATCTCACCATTACTATGGAGGTATGGGGAGTTGAAGCCGTTGAAGAAATAGGCGATCCAAATGGAGTAGGCGGACTGAGAATTTCAGAAATCATAGATAAGGATGAACTGGGAAGCATCACATCGAAGCGATTATTCTATTATGGTGATTTAAGCACCGTATCACCGGGCTCCATTACCGAATCCTTTATAGCCTCCAGCAATCTTGCCACCGGAACATTGCACGACTATCCTGAGTTTGAAACCACGAAAGTTCGGCTGGTGTTCGAACAGTTATCTTGGGCGATGTACACCGAGAATACATGTTACTCAACAACCCGCACCAGCAATTCAACAACAAACGCTACCCATCATGTGTCCTATCCGGTAGTAACTGAAATTCAGTTTGGAACCGGCAATGCGTTTAACGGCTATACCGTATTTGAATTCCATAATTCACCAGAGAGTTACATAGATGGCTTCAGCAAGCAAACCATACTAAACGGTAAACTTCTGAAAAAGCGAGTTTACTCCACTGCCGGACAATTAATAAATCAAGAGCAAAACTATTACACACAAAGACCGGCAGGGAATGGTGTTACTGCATTTTATTTTCGTCATACTCCGCAAATAGGCAGAGAAGATCTATACATAAAACATCCTTACAATTCTCCAAGCCAGGGCTTTTTTCACTATGATGCGAAAGGATGGTTTAATGGAGTTGATCAACACTGTCACTTAAGCGGCAATATTTCAGCCATTTTCTATTGCAGTACTATTGGTCATAATGCTGCCCAAACCGAGGCTAATAATTTTGCCCAAAGTCATCCCGGTTCTTCGATAACACATGAGAGCTCACCCCCGGGAACCTACCCACAGTTAGAATGGTACCGGGTAACCGCACCTAATCATGTTATTCTTAATTGCGAACATTTTGACGGTGAATGGCAAAAGATGCCCTACCTGCTCCCTCGTTACTGGGCCACCACCGACAGCACCCGTGTACATCAGTATACCAACGGTGGTTATTTGGAGACTGTCACGAAGAATTTTTATGACAACACCAATCATTACCAAATAACCCGCACTGAATTTAAAGACAGTAAAGGCATAAACCGAAAAGTTGAACTCTCCTATCCACACGAGTTGCAAACGGCTGAACCATCTAACCCCGCATGGCAAGCACTGGTAAATGCAAACCGCATAGCCGAACGAATCCAGATCAAGTCAACTTTCGCATCGAATCAACCAGACTTCCTTCAAAAAACGGAATACAAAAGCATAACGGTTGATGGAAACACCGTATATGTACCTGATGTAACTAAACTATCGAGTGGAGCCGGGCCATTGGAGCCGCGCATCCAAATTCATCAATATGATAACGCAGGCAACATCACGGAAATTTCCAAAGAAAGCGACATGCGCACGGCCTACCGGTGGGGCTATAACCAGACTTTCCCGATAGCGGTTGTTCAGAATGCTCTGGCCAGCGAAATCTTTCACACTTCGTTTGAAGCCGGTGAGGAGAATGGAAACTCTGCCGACAATGACAGCAGGACGGGAATAAAAAGCAAAACGGGCGGATATTCAAAACTGCTTACCGGACTTACACCCAGTAAATCCTACATGCTTACCTACTGGCGAAAGAGCAGTGGCGTATGGTCTTATCAATCCACCACGGTAAACCTGAACAGTTCAACTACAACCTATTCTATTAGTTTAACCGGACAGGTTGATGAAATCCGTTTCTACCCGGTTGGGGCACTCATGACAACCTATACCTACACCCCAGGCCTTGGCATTACTTCCGTTACTGACCAGAACAACCAGACCACCTATTATGAATATGATGCGATGGGAAGGTTGTGGCTTGTTAAAGATCATAACAAAAAGATCATCAAGGAGCACAAGTATAATTATCGGAATAACCAATAACCCTTGCCGTATGAAGAAGATTTTCATCATCCTTTTCTTTTGCGCATTCCTGCAGCCAGCCGTGAAAGCGCAGTCTGTCGAATACTCAAACCTTACCTGGGCGGTTACCGGTTTCCATAACAACGGCAACAACGAAGATGTAACCTTGGCCAGCCGGTTTGAAACAAGTCCGCAACTCATTAAATGGGTACAGAAAAGCGGTAGCATGGTGTATGATTTTACAGTTACCGGAAAGACAGGCTCATGGACTGACCTAAACGCTGATGGAGAGATTACCTTTCATGTCACTCTTCGTGACAAAAGCGGTACTATCCGCTTTGCGCGGCAGCAAGGCAGGATAACCATTGAACCCAATATCCTCAAGGAGGGGCGCAACATGTTGCCCTATGTGTTTACCGTTTCTACCATCACAACCCGTTAAGTTATGGCAGCATTATCTCTATTATATATCATCAAACAACAGGTGTTTCCGGCCCGTTTGTTACCGATTGCTTTCTTTGTTCTAACGGTTATCAACGCCCAAGCACAGGGAGGTCCAACGGGTCCTGAATATGTGCAGGTAGGCGAAACCCATACATACACCTATACAGACGATGTAGTATTTTTTGATCCGAACTGGCAGGTAACCAACGGCTCAATCACCAACACCTGGCAAAGCGGTATCAACTACAACGTAAGCGTGTACTTCAATGCTGGTGCGGGCACCGCAACGATAACGTTCCGCGATGGTTCTTACACCTTAGGCTATTTGGAAGTAACCGTAGATGCACCTGCCCCGCCAACACCTAATACAACTTTCTCCATTGCTTACAACTGTGGAAACACTGTTGTAACGCGAAACTCCTCACCGCCCTACGATGCCAACTACGACTGGTGGTGGCAAACTTCTTCTTCAGGCAGCAGCACTTCCTTGGGATATGGAAACAACATTACCCGAACGGCAACAGGTGGTCTTTACCTTAGAGCAAGGTTAAAAAGTCCTCCTTATACATGGAGTGCCTCTTCCCAACCGGTAGGTTCAGGTACTGTAACGGTTTACACTTCTGCCCCGCCTGTTCCTTCAACAGCCAACCATGCCAGCCGTTTTGGGCCAGGTGCATTAACGGTATCGGTAGGCGCGGTATCCGGTGCTTTAAGTTATGTGTGGTACTTACAGAGTTCTGGCGGAACACCGATTGCAGGACAAACCACAAACAGTTATGCCATCAGCAACTTAACGACTACAACCACCTATCACGTGGCCAGTAAAAACGGTTGTGAAAGTTCCGGCAAGCTACCAGTTACCGGAACGATATTGCCACAACCCACCATCGTAACAACCGGCACGAATGGCAACTCGGTTACGATGGGTCAAAATGTTACGCTTGCAACATCAACCCCATACACTACTTACTCGTGGCGTAACAGCGCGAACACGGTGGTGGGCACAGCTTCAACTTTCAACACAACCACACCCGACAACTACACTGTAATTGTCACACAAACCGGAGTTACCAACAGCGGAACTTCTCCGCAGCAACCGGTTGTCGCAGGGCTCACCGGGCTCAACATGAACTACATGCTGACGAACACCATACTCGATAACGACATTACCGATCCGGTCACTATTCCCACACTGGTTGTTGAGGACAACAATCAGTCGGTACAATATTTTGACGGTCTGGGCCGGCCGATCCAATCGGTAACCACACAGGGCTCTCCGCTTAAAAAAGATTTAGTTCAACCCATAGTGTACGATGCCTATGGCCGCGAGCATCGCAAGTACCTTCCGGTGGCTCCGAACGCTTCCAACGGCTGGTTTAAAAATGGAATCATTGATGCCAACGGTAACTATGCCGGTGCTGTGCTTGACTTCTACAACAACCCGTCCGATAAAATTGCAGATGACCCCAAACCCTTTGCTGAAACCATTTTTGAGCCAAGTCCGCTTAACCGCGTGTTAAAACAAGGCGCACCGGGCCTTGCCTGGCAGCCGGATGCTACGAATACGTATAGTTCAACTGACCGCACCATAAAAAATGCCTTTGAGTTCAATACGGCCAATGAAGTATTGCGGTGGACGTACACCCCGCCCGTATCGGGTTATCCTTTTGGTAAAGTAAATGCCGGCAGCGCTTCCGCCCCGGTTTACTATGCGGCCAACCAACTTTATAAAAACAAAACAAAAGACGAACAACACAATGAAGTGATTGAATATAAAGACAAGAGTAACCGAACCGTATTGAAAAAAGTACAGTCGGGTGCTTCGCAATATGCCAGCACCTATTATCTCTATGATGATCTGGGTCAGTTGGTGTGTGTAATACCGCCCGAAGCCGTGAACCGCCTGGCAGCCGAGTACTATCATGCGGGCGCCACTGATGCCACTAAAGACACATTCTTAAGACGCTGGGCTTTCCGATATAAATATGACAACCGCAGGCGCATGACGATCAAGCACGTACCCGGGGCCGACTCGGTGCGCATGGTGTATGACAGGCGCGACCGGCTTGTAATGACCCAGGATGGTGTGCAACGCCTTACCAACAAATGGCTCTTTTCCAAATACGATGCGCTGAACCGTCCCATCATTACCGGCATTTATACGCACGGCTCTAACGTTACACAGGCACAGATGAACGCACTCATCAGCACCGCAGCATTCTTTGAAACCTACAATGGTGTTTCGGCAACGCATGGATATACGAACACCGTATTCCCAACCGCTAACATTACCATACTTACCGTTACCTATTACGACAACTACAGTTTTACTACCATGGTAAGCGGGCTGGGCTATTCCACCAACAGCCTTTCGGTAACGAACCTAAATGGCACGTTCACACAACCATCCACTGTAACTCAGTTTCGGGTAGCAGGACAGGTAACTGGAACAAAGGTCAATATCATTGGAACTTCCAATTACCTGTGGGCAGCCACTTACTACGATGACAAATACCGGGTAATTCAAACCATCGCCCAAAACCATAAAAGCGGTACCGACCGGGTTTCCAACCTGTACGACTTTGCCGGGCGGCTGCTGCAAACCAGGCGCACCTACGTGGTGAACGGGGTTACCCGCTATGTGCGCGAAACGTTTACTTACGACCATGCCGGTCGGCTGCTCACGATTAAACACTCCACCAACGGTGCAGCCGATGTGATGATTGTAAAAAATGAGTACAACGAGTTGGGCGAGTTAGTGGACAAACTATTGCACAGCACCGACAACGGAATAACGTTTAAACAATCCGTTGACCACCGCTACAACATCCGCGGGTGGCTCACCAAAATCAATGAGCCTGACGTAAGCACACTCGCGAGCGGTGAAACACTGGAGGACTATTTTGGCATGGAACTGGCCTACAACAACACGCTGCCCGGTGTAAGCTCCAATCCGGCTTTTAACGGAAACATCTCTGCCGTAAAGTGGAGCACAGGCGTGGTGGGCGCGGCCAATAAACAAGGCTACCACTACAATTACGATGCGCTGAACCGGCTATCCACCTCCGGGCATTATAAGGAGCGCATTAACATAGGCAGCGGCTGGGTGTGGCAGAATGACGACTCGAACCTCGAAACGGATTTTAACTACGACCTGAACGGAAACATTAACGCGCTGAAACGCAAAGGCGCCAATGCCACCCAGATGGATAACCTCACTTACAACTATACCGGCAACCAGCTTAACTACGTAAACGACAGTTGGGATGCCACCACCGGCTTTGTAAATGGAAACACGGGCACGGATGATTACCTTTATGATGCCAACGGCAACATGACGCAGGATAAAAACAAAGGCATTACCGCCATTACCTACAACCACCTGAATTTACCCGTGCAGGTAAACAAAGGCGCTACCGATTATATGGTCTATACCTACGATGCCACCGGCCGCAAACTTACCCAGCAGGTGTTTGGCTCCACGCTCAAAACAACCGACTATATAGGCGAACTGCTGTTTGAAGGAACCACTCCCGTACTCAAACAGATAAGCCACAGCGAAGGGCGTGTGCTGCCCGATGGCGCCAACTGGGAATACCAGTACCACCTAAAAGACCACCTCGGCAATGTGCGCGTAACGTTTACGGCCAAAACACAGACAGCCGTAACGAGTACAGCCAACTTTGAAACGGCCACCAACTCTGCCTTTACCAACTACTTCCGCACCAGCTTTGATCTGGTTGATCGTACGGATGCCGGAACAACCTATACCCATGTACAGCATTTGAATGGAGGCGTGAACGGCCGTGTGGGCGTGGGCAAATCCATTTCCGTGCTCCCGGGCGATAAGGTGAGCATTGGCGCTTGGGCCAAGTATATGAACCTGGGCACAACCTCCAATACAACTTCGTTCATCACGGCTCTTGCCACAGCCTTTGGTACCAGCAGCATTGCCACCGGTGAGTTGGGCAAACTCTATAGCGGGCTGAACAGCTACGCCACAGCTGTGCCCAACGGAAATCATCCCGATGATGACGAGACTGCCCCAAAAGCCTTTGTTACGATTTTGCTTTTTGACAAAGACTATAATTTAGTGGATGCTGCCTGGAAACAAATTACCACCGTAGGCCTGCAAAGCAGCCCCACGGTAAAACAACCCCCGCACGATTATATGTTTAAAGAAGTAACCGTGCGCGAGCCGGGCTTTGCCTATGTGTTTGTAAGCAACGAGCACCCTACTTACGTTGATCTTTATTTTGACGATGTAACCGTTACCCACACACCCTCACCTATAGTTAGCTCCAGCGATTATTTTGCTTTTGGATTACAACACACTACCGGTGAGTGGGCGGGGGTGTATGAGCAACGCCAACTTTATAATGGGAAGGAGTTGCAGGATGAGTTAAATATTGGGTGGCTGGATTACGGGGCAAGGATGTATCAACCTGATTTAGGTCGATTCTTTAATCAGGATAGATTTTCAGAAATCTATTTTCCACTAAGTCCTTACAATTATGCTGCTAATACCCCACTAAACATTGTTGACATAAATGGTGATTCGCTAGCTGTGGGCGGAAATATGGCAAAAAGTTTTGAAGACATCAAAAGCCTTGCACCTAAGAAATATCAAGATCGGTTGAGCTATGATGAACAAACAGGTAATGTAAGCTTTAACAACGAAGGTTTGTCGGAAAAAGAGCAGAAAAAGAAAAGTATTTCATTCATAAATAACATTATCAATGCAAAGGAAAAGATGCTCTATGAGGCTAGTGAGTATGTTGAAGCACAAGCAATTGATGAGTTTGAAACTATTACAAGTGTTGCTGACGGAACTACAATTACAAAGGCAGTTAAGGTTATTACGGTAACGCTTTCAACGGCATATGCGGATCATCCGGATTTTGTGGTTTCCTGGTATACTGAAAACCATAACGAAAAAGGAAATTGGATAACCGGTGTAACAGGAAAATTTAACTACTGTAATACCGCAGGCATGAATGTTCCAAAAAAAGGTTATGATGGTCATTCAGCTGTAAATCCCAGGTATGCACCCGCTTCGCTACTAGATCCTTCTCGCAAAGATGTAGTTAAACATGCAATTAGAGAGATGTATTTCCAAACAGTCAAGCATATGCCGTGGCGTGATGCACATAAAGAGGCTGGATATGGTGGCGCAATTCATCAAGGTTCATTAAAAGATCAATAAATATTATGAAAGTACATTCATACATTTTTTTTTACATTATTTGTATTAGCTGTTTTTCCCAGACAATTGAGAGAAGCCTCATTGACGAAACTGTGGCTGTCCATTTGTTACTGAAAAATAATGAAAAAAGAGATTCAGTAATCGGCTATTTTACTGTAGAAAATCAAAGCAAAGAGGCCATTTATCTACTGCAAATCGATCCAAACATGAATTATAGTCCCGAAATAGAAAAGTTTGATTTCAGAGTTAATTTTCCTTTCACGGATCCATTAATCTCAAAACGTTCAAATATTGACTTAATACAATTAAAACCAGGTAAATCATTCCAACTAACTAAGAAGGAATTAGGTAATATTGAATCAATTAATGAAATAAGAATTGTTTTTGAGATTTTTTCACCTGACCAAATAGCCTCAAATAAGATTCAAAAGAAGTTTGAGAAAAGCTTGAAAAGAAATAGTCCTCAAATTTCCATCAAGCATTATCTCGATAGAAGATCATATCGACAATTCTATAGAGCTATTACATTGTGATCCATTTAAATTTGGAGGTTCAATATAAAATTATAAAGTAGTGAATATAAAAACTATTTTATTGGTTGGTGTAATGTCACTTTTTCCAAAGTTGAGTTTTTGTCAAGGAACAAATCAATTCTTAGATGCCCAGATACAAAAGGCCGACTCCATTCAGTTAACGTTTAATTCCAGATTCAATTTATTGAATAGTCAGTATGATTCTATTGCCCAGACTTACACAAGTCTCTCAAGCCCTCTACAACATCGTATTGACAGCCTACAACATCTTGGCCAACCTGCCGATGAGTTGATCCATAAAATAGACAGCCTCAATGCTGCAAAGGAAGAAAAGCTCTATACTCTGAAAGCAAAAAGTGAGAAACTTAAAAGCGAAGTGCGTGAAAAACTGAACAGCCTTAACTTGCCGCCTGAGTTGAGCGGCAAAATAACCGAGTACACCGATGCACTTGATTATATAGATGTATCGCTCCCGGGTACTGCGTTTTCTATTCCGGAGCTGAACATGCCGGAGCTAAAAGGATTAAATCTTTCATCACCAAAAATACCGGAGCTAAACCTGGATGGCCTAAGCGAGATAAAAGGATTGGCCGGTCAGGTGGAAGAATTGAAAAACGGTCTGCCGGAAATGAAATTACCGGAGAAGGAAAAAATTGCGGCAAAAGTTGAAGAAGAAGCCTCGGCCTTTGCCAGTGACCGATTGGGCGAAGTGCCCGGCATTCCGGAAGTTCCGAAATCGGGTGAAGAAGCACAGCAGCAGGTGCTGAATGAAATGAAAGAGCAGGCCATAGATCATTTTGGAGAAAAGCAGGAGATTTTACGAAAGTCAATGGAGCAGGTAAGTCAATACAAACAAAAATTTTCGGACGTACAAAGTCTGGCTGACCTGCCCAAAAAAGCGCCAGACCCTATTAAGAAAAAAGCATTTGCTGAACGACTCGTTCCGGGATTGACCTTGCAATACCAGCGCTGGAACGAACATTTACTGGACATTAATCTATACACAGGGTATCGGTTTACCAGCAAATTGACAGCCGGTGCAGGTTGGAATCAACGGGTAGCCTATGACGCTGATCGCAACCAATGGAATCAGTTATCATACATATACGGCCCCAGGGTTCATTCCAGTTATAATTTAGGTCGTGGATTTATAGTGCATATTGAAGGTGAGACCATGCGGACGTTTATACACTACTCATTGACTGACCCGCAAGCCAGTCAATGGGAATGGGTTTACAGCATGATGACCGGGCTTAAAAAAGAATACCGGATGACCAAAAAACTCAAAGGGACTGCCTATCTGTTGTACAATATTTTTGATCCAAACCATAAGAGTCCCTACGTTGATAGACTCAATGCACGATTTGGTGTTGAGTATAAGGTCAGGAAGAAACCCATCCAACAAAGGGACAAATGAGCTTGTTTTAAAATTTTATCTTCACCGACAATGATGCCACCGCAGCAGCACACATGCCTTAGCCGCACATGCTGCCCACAACCAAAGCTAAGGCAAGAGTGCTGCCGCCAACGCACGTGTAATTAAAGCGGGGCCACAGTTGTAAACCGAAAAAGATCCCTAAGTTGCCCCACCGCACGGGAGTTGTGACAAGAAAAAGTGCGGCAAAAGACTTTCAAAATAAATGCGGGACTGGAAGCACGGGCGGTAACAACGTGTTTATTCAATGCCGGGGTTTAAAGTAAATTATTACATGCCGTTTCTTAACTTTGCTTACCCACGGTTGACAGTAACGTGTAGGTCGGGCTTGGCATTCGTTCCTCATTCGCCAAGCCCTCCTATTCCCGGCACTGAATAAACACAATACGTTATCGGCAATGGCAAGACCCGAAACAGACAGACAATTTACAATGACAGAAAAAACTCTAATCAAAAATATAAGCATAGTAAATGAGGGACAAATAACCGTTGCTGACCTATTTATTGAGAATGGTTTAATTCATTCAATCGGACAACTAATCGACCACAAAAATGTAAAAATAGTTGACGGGACAGGCAAGTATTTATTTCCAGGTATTATAGACGGACAAGTTCATTTTCGTGAGCCTGGACTAACACACAAAGGCGACCTTTACACAGAAAGTAAAGCCGCTATTGCTGGTGGCGTGACTTCATTTATTGATATGCCAAATACGTTACCGAATGTATTAACCATTGACATCTTAAATGAAAAATATCAAATAGCATCTAAAAAATCTTTGGCCAATTTTGGCTTCCTTTTAGGTGTAAATGGAGACAACCTTGATGAAATAATTAAGCTCGAGACATCAAAACTGTTAGGCGTTTCAGATGACGGACTTTACTTTACAAAAAAAGGCAACCTACTTGCTGATAATCCAGAAACAATGGAAAAACTGTTTGCGAACTGCAAATCCATTATTGCCATTCATTCTGAAAAAGAACAAATAGTTGAAGAGAACGAAAACATATATCGTGAAAAATATGGAGAAAATGTGCCTATTGAATTTCATCCAATTATTAGAAGCGAAAAAGCTTGTTATGAAGCAACCAAAAGAGCAATTGACATAGCTAACAAACTTAAAGCTCGACTTCACATTCTGCACCTGACGACTGAAGCAGAAACACATTTATTTAGAAATGACATTCCTCTAAAAGAGAAAAATGTAACAACCGAAGTTTCGGTTCATCATTTGTGGTTTTCTGACAAAGACTACAAGCGTTTGGGAACTTTAATAAAATGGAACCCAGCGATAAAAACTGAAAAGGACAAAAAAGGACTTTTAAAAGCTTTGTTAGACGATAGAATAGACATCGTAACTACAGACCACGCACCCCATACATTAGACGAAAAACAAAAATCATATTTTCAATCAATGTCGGGTGCACCGATAATTCAGCATTCATTGAATATTATGTTAGAGTTTTTCAAACAAGGACTAATATCATTGGAAAAAATTGCCGAAAAAATGTGTCATAATCCAGCGATACTTTACGGCATTGAAAACCGAGGTTTCATACGAGAAGGTTACTATGCAGACCTCACTATTGTTGACTTAAATTCAAGCTGGACAGTTGACAAGAATAACATTTTATCTAAATGCGGTTGGTCACCATTAGAAGGAACAACTTTTCAAACCAAAGTGACCCATACATTTGTAAATGGTAATTTAACTTATGACAAGGGGAATTTTGACGAAACGAAAAGAGGATTATCACTATCAAAATCAAATTAATTGGGAATGAAATGTTTCAAAACAGAAAAATAATCATCGCAACCAAGCACCACAAAGAGCAAGTGATTGCACCTATTCTCGAAAAAGAATTGGGTGTAAATTGCTTTACAGATGAAACTTTTGATACGGATGCTTTGGGAACATTTACAGGTGAAGTAGAGAGAGAACTTGACCCAATTTCAACGGCAAGAGAAAAATGTCTGCGGGCAATGAAAGCAAACAACTGTGATTTAGGAATTGCAAGTGAGGGTTCATTTGGCCCACACCCATCTATGTTTTTTATAAGTGCTGACGATGAATTTTTAATTTTTATTGACACAAAAAATAACATAGAAGTAATCGCTCGAGAATTAAGCACTTCAACTAATTTTAATGGTAGACAAATCCAAACTCAAAAAGAACTTTTTGAGTTTGCAGAACAGGTTGGTTTTCCAGCACACGGTTTAATTCTTAGAAAATCAAAAGATGAAAATACGGATATTTATAAAGGGATAACCGAAAGTGAAATTTTGCAGAAATCATTTAACTATTTTTTCTCGAAATACAATTCAGTTTATGCAGAAACGGATATGAGAGCTATGTATAACCCTACACGAATGAGTGTGATTGAACAAGCAACACAAAAACTGGTGCAAAAAATTAAATCAACTTGCCCTCAATGTCAAACACCGGGTTTTGGAATAACAGATGCTAAAAAGGGTCTTGAATGTAGCTTATGTAGTTCACCGACAAACTCAACACTAAGCTATATTTATGTCTGCCAACAGTGCAAATTCACAAAAGAAGAAATGTATCCAAATAAAAAAACAACCGAAGACCCAACGTATTGCGACTGTTGTAATCCATAAAAGAGATAATATTGACACACAGGACAGAATACACAAATAGCAGAACGAAAGACAAAGCCACAGCCGATAACACGGGTTTGGCAAAAGTGGCGGTTCAGTGCTCCGCAGACACATTTGTGGTTAATCAAACATTGGTTCTCCGCATCAACATTTGTGGTGTAAATCGCCACCTTCGCCAAGCCCGAAACCGTTGTGCGTAATGCCTTGGACAAAAAAATGAGACGACTAATAGTTATTTGTGTATTTCTCATTAGGACTTTGACATCATACAGCCAAACTGACTCAGTAAACGTTTGGATTAATGTAACCAACAAAGCCGACAATGACAGTTGGTACGACAAATTAATGACTTTGGATAAAAGACAACAGCTTAAGTTAATTCATGACCGACTATTAAGAGATACAATTGTTTTAAAGTCTGACACTTCCCGTTGGACTGTATATAGCCCAACTCAACGACTTGAAATTGACCTTTACTGTAGACCGTTGATTAAAATTAACGGACAAGATATCCTGATTGAGAAACCAGACCAGGCCAAACAAATAGCTAAAGTTCTTGTAGAAATTGATTTTAGACAAATTCAAATAGTAAAACCTGACATAGCAAAAGAAAAATACGGCAAATGGGGACTATGTGGAGTAATCCTTTTGACGACAAAGGACAAAAGAATTAATGACATCATAAAAAATATGGGACTGTAAGGCACTACGCACAACACCGGGTTTATTTAATGGCGGGCGACACAGTCGCCCGTAGTGTTCTCAAATTTATTATATTCGTGTACGCGGACAAATCCGTTGGATTTATCCGCCACTAAACAAACCCAAAACGTTAGCGGCAAGCAAGACACATGTGGCGTCCTAAAATAGGTTGACCAAAACCCCAGGTCACCATGGACAAATCC
>ERZ761610.1180-NODE-1180-length-15388-cov-16.802387_pt1 | contig 15388 bp, 12 predicted proteins | sample MGYA00512164_ERZ761610 | MGnify/ENA primary metagenome ERZ761610 (study PRJEB28899, sample SAMN02850038) | bioreactor sludge metagenome | biome: EBPR Sludge; feature: EBPR Bioreactor; material: flocular biomat | place: Australia: Thorneside Wastwater Treatment... | reverse complement strand
CTGGCTGAGTTAATGGTTTAGCTACATTCTGAACAGGTGGAGCGCCACCACCTCTATTTTGAAGGTCTTTTGAATTGTGGGTCAGGCTTGGGGCATCTGTTTCACCAGAAGTTTCCCCTGTAGTTTTTTTGCCTTTTACTTTTTTTAAAGCTGCTGCTGCATATTTCCCCCTTAAAGCTTCTTCTGTTGTTTTTGGAGTTTCTTCACCTTCTTTTGGCTTTGGCTTTTCATGCTTGAAGAAGATGCTTTTTTTCTCTTTCTCTTCTTTCTTTCCTTTTGCAGCGACTTTCTGAGGCACTGGGGCTGCAACAGCTAGAGCTTGTGGCAACACTTCTGGAGCAACATTATCGACTACCTCTTTTGGAGTTTCAACAACTGCGGTAACTTCACCGCCTGATGGTAGGGTTGCATCTTCAGGTTTTTTCTCTTCTGGTTGCGGCAAGGCACCTGCCAACACTTCTTTTTCCTTATTCTCCTGCTGTTCGCGCTGTTTTATAAGTGCTTCAACCGCCTCAGGCCCGCCTTCATTGAATGCCTCCATTAATTCTTTGTCTTTCAGCATTTGCTGCATAAGTAAAGCTGGCCCTGCTGCGGCAACAGACATATATGGGCTGCCACCACCACTTTGGAAGGCATTATCAATTGGAGAATCATCAATGGTTGTAGCGCGATTTTGTCTGCCTGAAACATTACCTTTTGCGGCGTATGAATTCATACTTGGAGAGTCACCCCCCCCTAATGCAGGAACTTTTATCCTGTCACTTGCCCTTGAAGGAGCGGGCTCCATAAAAGTTTCAGCTCTTCTTACTGGCTCTGCTGAAGCATAACCCTCTTGAGGAGAATAATACTCTGATACAGACTGAATCTTAGGTGCTACCGAACTGTGGCCGTTATCCCCCACCCCTGCTCTTTTCCGCTCTTCTTCTGCTCTTTTCCGCTCTTCTTCTGCTCTCTTCCGCTCTTCTTTTTCTTTCAGGTTTGCGTCTATCTGTTTCAGAATATCCTGTGCTTTTGCATCATATTGTTTCTGACCTGCCTGTAGGCTATCCCAGGTTGGATTTTCTTTATATTGTTCATCCATTATCTGTTTTACAGATTTTTTATATTTGCTCTGAAGCTCGGACTCTTTCTTCTTAAGCTCGGCATAAACCCGTGCTTTTACGCTAAGTGCTGCAGTTGCTTCGCCCTGATTGAATGGCGAACCAAAAGAGGTTGCCAGCATCTCATCAAAAGTTCTGCGCTTCTCAGTTTTTATGCTGTACTCACCATTCTTATCAATACTCACTTTTTCCAATGTTGGGCTGCCTGCCCTTCTTATTTTATCTGCGGTGGCGATAAATGTTCCAGATTTTCCGCTTGTCAACCCAACATCAAATAATGTTCCCATACCATAGAAGCTGGTATTCTGCTCACCTGATGAATAACCAGAAAGCCCACCACCGCCGCTGCCCATCCTGCCATCAATCTGCTGTGACTGACCAAATAATTTTGGTGGAGCAATACCCCTTGGATCAAATGGAGAGAGTTTTTGTGCCAAAACTGGAATCTTGGAAACAAATGCCCCTGTAAGTGTATTTAATACTATCCACACCAGAACAGCACCCATCAGATATGCAAACATCTCCTCCTTGTTTTCGTAGATATGCAGGCAGAATTTTGTGCAGGTTTCTGCTGTTGGGTTAAAATTATCAGGCGCACCAGCCACCCCTACACCATAAGGCGGGTCAAAGGCTGGACAATGTTTTACACAACGTGGAAATTCCTGCTGCACAGGAAAACCACCTGTACCCGTGTCGCCATTTGTTTTCCGGGTAGAATCACATACTGGCGCAAGCGGAACTGGCGGGTCTTCACAAAATAGCCAGTTAGGTTGCTTGTAAAGCTGCTTGGTATTAGTGGCGTCTGTTGCTGCGGGGTCACCCTCGCCTATGAAAGCATCACCATCTGGTATACCAATTTCATCACGATAAAGGTCTACAAAAGCCTGATGTGTACCCACCGCCTCAACTGCTTTAATACCTTTAACTACTTTTCCTGAATATGGTGGTGCTGCTACGTTTATTCCAACCCTCATAAGATCGCTTATTTCTGCTATTTCTGAGTCCTGTAGTGCGGTTTGCAAGTCCTGGTTATTTGGGCGGTTTAAAGCTTGGAAATCAGGTTTTTTATTGAAATCATTATTTGCCTTCATCAGTGCATAGGCGGTTACAAGCCTTTCTTCTTTTTTCTGTATATATTCTTCCCTCTGTTTTTTTGTTATGTAACCACATTCTTCTATCACTGGGTTACAAAGTTCAGCACTTGTACTCATAGTTTCCCTGCCAGCTATGTTTGCACCAAATACGCTTTTATAATCTGGTGGCACTTCATATAAAGGCTCCAAAAACCCTGGAGCGCGCATCTGGCTTTTTTCAGCGCCTGAGTTTGAGGTAAACTCATACTTCTGATCACCCACTTCATACCTTGCCAGCATGGTCAGCCTGTCTAAAGTTGTGGCGGAAGATAATACCATCAGGAAGCCAAGAACCAGAACAGGCTGTAAAGCATAACTTATCAAATTTGATAACCAGCCACGGAACATTCTTTCTGTTGTTTTAAATAAGGCAAAGGAAATAAAGATAGGCGATAACATCATCATGAAGCTTAATGCCATCAATGCGGTTACATAAGTCCACAATATCTGCATAAAGGCTATGAACATTGTGGTCACACCAAGCATCAAGAAAACCCCAAGTATAGCACCACCACCAACGCCCCAAAGCATCAGCGCCATCATCACCGAACCTATTGATTTCACCCTGTCTGCACCTACTATGCTATTAAACAGCGCATCTATCTTGCCCAGAACACTCTGGAAAGGTTGCCTGCATTCCTCAGGCGGAGTATTTTCATCACAAAGTTCTTTTAAGCTACCCCTGCCATTGCCCAGCGGTTCATTCTTAAATTTGGTTGGGTAGGTAGTTTTGTCAACCTGCATCGGTGGGTAAACTGGAATTGCACCAAAAGCGTATGAAACATATTCTCCATAAGGGGAAATGCTAACTGTAGATTGCCAACCATCAGGCTGACATTTAGGAATAGAATATAGTTTTTTCTTCTCTGGAATATACCTGTAGTCATTAGGGCAATAAGTATAAATTATACTAAACCCACCAAATCCCCCCCCGCCTGTATTTATAGCAAAAAAACCCTGACCTTCCTTGAAAACAGGATAAAGCTTATATTTTACCCCATTTACAGCCCTTGGCTCAAGTGTCCATTGCATTGCTGGTATTCTGTATGGTTTGTATTTTATAGGGTCTACTACATCATAATCTGGTGGACCCTGCTTGGTTTTAAATGGTCCTCTTTCTGTACCATCTGGCATTTTAACATAATAATCCTGATCTGGTTTTATTGACTTCCAGACCTCCCCATCTTCTGCGAGTATTTTATATTTCCCAGAAGAATCTTTTTCAGTTATACTATAAGCCAATTGCCCACTATCTGTATAATATGGCTGTATGTGGGTTAACATATCAGAAAATCCATCAAGAAAATTCTGAAAACCCTTATGTACAAAGTAAAAGGCACGCTCTGCATTAACAGCAAAGAATAAAATAAAAAATACTTTCAGAAATCTCTGTGGTGCTTGTCTTAAAGGCTCGTCTGTCAGGTCAAACATTATGGCAAGCCCATAGAACATTATGTATATCACCACAAACGCATACAATATCTGAAACACCCATAGTAATATGGTGCAATACACCCTGAACATTGAATCCAGAATTATACTTTGCACTACGCAAACTATACCGCTTAATAAAAACTGGCTTTGGATTTTTTTACTATAACCCTCAAGGGCATCACTTCCTGGAAGTGGACAATATTTAGGGTCTTCTATCCCCATCAATATATTATCTGTCTTGAAAAGGTTTTTATTTATATAAAGATATTTCTTACCACTTACTTCTTCATAATAGCATATCTTTCTTCCGCTATCGTCTCTGCTCTCCTGAATACTTATCCTATCATCTGCTATATTTATACCCGCCCCGTCCTTACCAGTAATATCTATGGGTTTAAAATCCTGTGCCGCAGATGAAAAGCTAAACATCACCACAAGCAGGACTGTAAAAAAAACTATGTATATATGTTTTAACATTTATCTTTCAAACGCCTATTTTTTCAAAAAATAATGGCAGCCAGTCTTTTGGGTCTTGGGTAGTTTCATTTTTAGCATCATTCATCGCCTGAACATTAACTGCAGTTGAGGAGAGCACAGAAAGCTCCTTATTAAGCCCTAATAGATTTAACTTACATATCACTGAATCAGTATTGTGCTTGAACAGGAATTGTCTGCTATTTTTGTTGAGACTACTAATTTTTGAATATTCTGCATTATTCAAACCGAAAATTTTCATATACCCTTCATCTGCCTGCGGGTTGGGAAGAAAAATCTGGGTCTTAATGTTTTGGATCAAAGTGTTGGTTATCGAGCTTTTTTTTGCCTGCTCAAAAGACTCCGTAGCAAATATACATATGGAGTTCTTTTCTGTCAGCCTTTGCAGCCAAGATTCTATTCTGGGTAGGAACGCAGAGTTATCTATTAATTTCCATGCCTCATCTAAAACTATTATTGCTGGAGTTTCGCCATCTAAAGACATTTCAACAAGGTGAAGCAGATAAGACATTAACGGCATGGTAACCGCCCTGCTATCAATTATCCTAGATAAATCCATTGCCATTATTTTTTCACTCCGCAACTGGCAATTATCTATATCATTGTCAAAACATGCGGCATAGGTTCCTTCACCATACCACTCACTTAAATTTCTTGCCGTTTCGCTTTCTTTATTTGTCCATACTTGAGGAATTATGACCGAAAGTTTTCTCAACTCCTTTGGAAGCAAGTAGTTAAGTTTTATTGCCTCTGATATTTTCTGCCTATCTTCTTCTGAAAGTATATTGGTTATATGAGCATTCTCTTCCAGCTCATCCAATTCTATGAGATACTCAATCCACTGCTCAATAAATGCCCTGTTTTCAACTGTATCATCTAACTGTAATGGGTTAAGTTTCAACCTGCCATCAGCTATCTCATCAAATGTATGGTAGTATTTGCCACCTATTGCATTTATGAAAATCTCTGACCCCTTATCTACTTCAAAATAATAGGTTTTAGGTCGGTATTTTTGCGCTTCAGAAACAAGAAAATTCATTAAAACCGTTTTACCAGCACCATAAGGGCCAATGATTGTAGTGTGACCGTTTTTTTCATAATGGAAATTAAAGAAATATGGCGTGTTCTTTTCTGTATGAAATACCGTAACAGCGCTGCCCCATAAATTATCAGTCATTTTTCCAGCAGGAAAATTGTATAGCGAAGCATATCCGCCTATTTTGTTGGTTACCAGATAGGTTTGCCTTCTTATAAAGTCAAAATTGGCTGGCATCTGGCTCCAGTAGCAATCTTCCATGAACAGGTCTTCCCTTATAAAAACTACTCCCAACTCCCTTAGGGCATCAACTGCCATTGACACGGCATTTTGCATTGCCCTTACGGTATTTTCCAGAACGGTAATTATTATCTGGTGCTGCCCATAGTCTGCAACACCTTTATTCTCTGCGTTGATTAACTCATTAAAGCCTGAAGCCTCTGGCAAACTCTTGGCGCCAGAAAGCTTGTATATATTTGCCTGATCAGAAAAAGCAGTTTCAATTTCTTTTCTACTCACAAAATCAAAACTTTCAGAAATTATGAACTGTATAGGCAATTGCAGGAACCTGTCTATCTCCTTGGTTGAAACCTCCTGATATTCTTTCACACTAAGAACTGCGCCATAGTTTGCACCTCTTTTGCCATGAACCTGAATTGTGTTATATTGAAATATAACTGAGCGGGATGGAAGATCTTTTGACAGGTCAACAGGCTTTAGGGGAATATTTTCCTGCTTAAGATTCATTATTTTACTACAAAAACTCATAATCTGAGAGTAATAAACCCCTCGCTTCTTTATTATTGAAAGCTTCTCTGCACCATAGCTGGCAAGATCTGCTACTATTTTATTAGTAACCTCATCAAGTTTCTTCGCTGCCTGATTAAGCGCTTTTTTACGACGCCTGAATTCTGAATTTATAAATAAAGTTTCAAAAAATAATTTAGGATTAACAATAGAAAGGCTTTCGCCAGAAATTATAACTGAAATATATAACTCATTTACAAACTGAGACTTTAAGTCATTCCTAATCGCCCATGCCTCGTGCATCTGCTTGCAGAAACCCTCCGCATACAAACCGCCCGTTGAAATATCACGCTTGTTTCGCAAGGTGTGCAGCCAGATAGCATACTCCTCGCCGTTAAGATTTTTCTTTATCGACTCCCTTATTATCTGCCTAAGCGGCGAAGAATTGCTGTCCCCATCTTCCCTTATAGTTTCAAAATTAAATCCCGTAATCTTGATAACCTGCATCAATTCACCATTTTTGGTTAGAATTGTCTCTTCATCAAAATGGCAGGCGTAGGGCAAATATTCCGCAACATCAGAATGATATTTTTTTTCACTTTTCTTAAGGTTGGAGAATGCCATAATTACTGTTCAAGTAGAATTTGTTTGAATTTTAACACAAAATTAACAAATTTTCCATAAAATCCAAAATTTTCTTTTTGAATACTGACCTATGGCGTTTTCTTAAAAATTAATTGTTGCAAACTTGTTGAAAAACTCTCAAAAAACCTATAACTACCCACCCTGTTATAATTACACTTTAAAATGCCCCAAAATCTCCAAAACCTAGCTAATTGTATTCGTTTTTTATCTATTGATGCTGTTGAAAGAGCCAATTCTGGCCACCCTGGTATGCCAATGGGTATGGCTGATGTTGCTACAGTATTATTTGCTAACCATTTGAAATTTAACCCTAAAAACCCTAACTGGCTTGACAGGGATAGGTTTATTTTATCTGCTGGGCACGGCTCAATGCTGTTATACTCTCTTCTTTATCTTACAGGTTATGAGGATATGAGCATTGAAGATATTAAAAATTTCCGCCAATTACACTCTAAAACCTGTGGGCACCCTGAATTTGGGCATGCTGGCGGTATTGAAACTACTACTGGGCCACTTGGGCAAGGTATTGCAAATTCGGTTGGTTTTGCAATGGCTGAAAGGCTATTATCTGAAAAATTTGGTGCGGATATTTTTAACCATTACACTTATGTTATCGCAGGAGATGGTTGCTTAATGGAAGGTATATCTCAGGAAGCTATATCTCTGGCAGGGCATTTAAAATTAAATAAATTAATCGTTTTATTTGACGATAACAAAATAACTATTGATGGCGCAACATCACTTGCAACATCTGAAGATCAACTTGCTAGGTTTCAAGCAAGCGGCTGGAACACAATAAAAATTGACGGGCATAATTATGAGCAAATTGACAACGCAATTTCTCAAGCAAAAAATTCTAATAAGCCAACTTTAATCGCCTGTGAAACTATAATTGCAAAAGGGGCACCAAAAAAAGCTGGCTCAAATGAAAGCCACGGCAGTCCACTTGGGGCTGAGGAAATCAAAGGCACTCGTGCTTTTTATAATTGGAATTATGAACCATTTATTATTCCTGAAAATTTACTTAATGAGTGGCAAGAAATCGGAAATAAAAGCGTAAAAGAGTTTTCAAAGTGGAATTCTTATTTTAATAAATCTTCAAATAAAACTGAGATAAAAAGGATATTTGAAAACAAGCTTCCAGTGGCATTTAATGATGCAATTAAAACTCTTAAACAGGAATTTGTTAACACTAAACCAAATTTCGCAACTAGAAAATCATCAGCAGTTTGTTTAGAAAAAATTACTGAAGCTGTACCTGAATTAGTTGGTGGCTCTGCGGATTTAACAGGCTCAAATTTAACGAAAGCTAAGTTAAAGCCTATTACCCCTGATAATTTTAGCGGCGGTTATGTTTACTGGGGGGTTCGTGAGCACGGAATGAGTGCCGCTATGAATGGTATGGCACTTCACGGAGGAATTCGCCCTTATGGTGGAACATTCTTTGTATTTACGGATTATTGTAAACCAGCAATTCGCCTTTCTGCATTGATGAATCAACCAGTTATTTATGTGATGACTCACGATTCAATCGGGCTTGGAGAAGATGGCCCAACCCACCAGCCAATTGAGCATTTAGCCTCAATGCGTGCGATACCTAATTTGCTCGTTCTGCGCCCTGCTGATGCCTATGAAACAGCAGAATGCTGGCAGATTGCGTTAGAAAATAAAACTGGCCCAACAATGCTGGTTTTAACCCGCCAGAACCTCCCTGCCCTGCGCACAGAATTTTCGGAAGAAAATAAATCTGCAAAGGGTGCGTATATAATTTGTGATGTTCAAAACCCTGATGTAACCTTGCTTGCCAGTGGCAGTGAAGTTTCGCTTGCAGTTAAAGCAGCAGATGCACTGGCTGCAAAAAACATCAAAGCAAAAGTTGTTTCTCTAGTTTCTTGGGAATTATTTGATAAACAGAAAAAGAAATACAAACGAGAAATTCTAGGCAAATCCTCCCACCCGAAAATTGCCATTGAAGCTGCATCTGGTTTCGGCTGGGAAAAATATATCGGCACTAAAGGTAAATTTATCGGCATGAATTCCTTCGGTGCATCTGCCCCTGCTGAGAAATTATATGAATATTTTGGAATTACAGTAGAAAAAATTGTTGAGGAAATAATTTAGTTCCAAGTAAACTTTTCTTTTACATATATTTTTTCAAGTTCTGTTGGTTCGCCTTTTCCTTCAAGTAAAACTTCGCCAAAGTTTTTGAATTCTATAGTTAAGCCTTGTTCTACTGCCCTATTATAATCTTCAATTCCCTTTTTGTTAGCTTTAACAAATGCATAATAGTTCTCACCGCTATTGTTAGTGGCTTGAGATGTAAGCAACATAATAAAATCACTTTTTTCTAGTAAAATTTTATCAGTGTTTTTTATATTGAATTTAGTATTTTCCATTTTGTTTTTCTAATGTTTGTTTTTCAGCACAGCAAAAAAATTCAGCAGATACAGCTTTGCCTTCTCTTCTGCCTATTATATTATGTTTAGATAATACTTGCTCAAGAGCTTCTGCCAAGCCCTGTATATGTTCTTTTGTATGTGAGGCATTAACTATAATTCTTAATCTTGCTTCACCTATAGGCACAGAAGGATGGAAAACTGGTCTACACAAATAACCTTTTTCTAATAAATCTTGAGCTACCGCTTTAGCTTCTGTTGCATCATTAACCCCTTCTTTTTTATCACCAATCATTATTGGTATTATATGCCCTCCAAAATCTAAAAACGGCAATTTCTTTTCGGTGAATACTTGTTTTGCAAAAGCAACATTTTCTCTATGCGAAACTCTTTCTTGGCAGTTTTCATCCATTAAATATTTTGATGTAAATAATGCTGTTGCTGTAATTATTGGCGGCTCTGTTGATGTAAAAATGTAAGAAGGCGACATTTTCATAGCTGTTGTAAAAGCCTTGTTTGCAATTACAAACCCACCTTTTGAACCATGAGCCTTGCCAAAACCACCAACTACAATATCTATATCATCTCTTACCCGAGAGCTTTCACATATCCCCCCCCCCACGAGAACCATACAAGCCAACTGCGTGAACTTCATCATCTATAGTTAGTGCATCATATTTTTTAGCAAGTGCCACTACGTCTTTAATATTAGGCATTGCTCCATCCATTGAATATATGCCCTCAAAAACTATTATAGGCTTTGAATTTGGATAAGTGGTTTTTACCTTTCTAAGTTCTCGCTCCAAATCTTCCATATCATTGTGAGCAAATATAGCTTTTGGAAGCCCTCTCATACCCTCAATAATTGACCTGTGATTTAACTGGTCGCTTACAAATACTAGCCTGTTATCATATACTTTTGCTAGCATCTTTAGCGTTTCCATATTTGCATCATATCCTGACCCAAAAATGACAGAGCCTTCCCTCTCATACACGCTTGCAATTTGGTGTTCTAGCTCTGACAATTCTGGGTATCTGCCACCCAGATTATGGCTTCCGCCTGAGCCTATACCCCTAGCTTTAACAACTTCTATTGCTTGATTTACAAATCTTTCATTGGTGGCTAAACCAAGATAGTCATTTGATGAGAATGTAACAACTTCTCTGCCATCAAGAGTTCCTCTAGGAAAAATACCAACACCTGAGTTAAAATCCCAGAATTGTCTTTCTAAATCCCTGCTAGCATATTGCTCACCAAAATATGCTTGAGATAATTCTGCTAATGTTTTTGAATGAAGCATAATATCTATAAATTCTACACCCGAATTTTAACATACAAACCTTAATTCTTCGTTAACGCTCTTGATTTTTTTGCTATTTTTACTAAAAACTAGCGACTGAAAACTAATAACTTACAAAAATGGCAGTAAAAGTAGCACTTAATGGAATGGGAAGAATTGGTAGATGTATTTTAAGGCATTACCTTGAAAGCAACAGAAAGGATGTTGAAATTGTTGCCGTTAACGCCCCTGGCGACATTAAAAGGCACATTCACCTACTTAAATATGACTCTATCCACGGGGTTTTGCCCGTTGCCGTTAATGGTGATGAGAAATCGTTTACCGCTGGTGATAAAAAAATGGTGCGCTTTGATGAGCGTGACCCAGCGAAAATTGACTGGGCATCAACTGGTGCAGAAATAGTTCTGGAATGCACTGGCCACTTCAAAACCAAAGATGAAGCATCAGCCTATAGAAGCATCAGTGATGTTAAAGTTATGATATCTGCCCCCTCCCCCGATGCTGACGCAACAATAGTAATGGGTGTTAATGATGATATCTTAAAGAAGGAACACAATATTATATCCATTGGCAGTTGTACAACTAACTGCCTTGCACCTGTTGCAAAAGTTTTAAATGACAAACTAGGCATTGAAAAAGCCTTTGTTACTACTGTTCACGCATATACTTCTGACCAAAACTTAGTTGATGGCGCACATAATGATTTAAGGCGCGCAAGGGCGGCCAATTTAGCAATGATTCCTACCTCTACTGGGGCGGCTAAGGCCATTGGGCAGGTTATCCCTGAGCTTAAAGGCAAGTTTGACGGCACTGCAATTCGCGTTCCAACCCCCAATGTTTCTATGATTGATTTCTGCGCTAATGTTTCCCGTGAAACATCTGTTGATGAGATTAACAAATTAATGAGGGAGGCTTCAGAAGGAAAATTAAAGGGCATTTTGGGCTACACTGAAGAGCCTTTAGTTTCTATTGACTTCAACGGCACAACTGAAAGCTCATATTTTGATGCAACTGGCACCTATGTTCTGGGTAAAAACTTTATCCGTATAGTAAGCTGGTATGATAATGAGTTCGCCTTCTCCGTTCGTATGCTTGATGTTGCCGCTAAGTGGGGCAATTTATAGTTTGATTTTGGGTGGTTAGCTCAGATGGTTAGAGCGCTACGTTGACATCGTAGAGGTCGTTGGTTCGATCCCAATACCACCCACCATTTTGTAAAAACTTTGATTAGGTTTAAGCCTTAAATTGATAATATTTGTATTAATAGTTAGTTTATTGAACTGAAATATAACTGACCTTCAATATCCAATTATGTCCGTTTCATATCCATTAAATTTGCCTGGATTATCTTAAATCACCCTAAAAACTTGCGAATATTGGCATATGGTCGCTATGTAGCAACCACTCTTCTGGCTTTCCTATTTCAATTTTTGCGTCTCTAGTTATCATTTCTTTTGGTACAAAAATATAGTCTATATGATAAGGTTTTAACTTATCTCTGTACATGTAAAGCGTTGCTTCACTTTCTTTTCCTTGATTCTCTCCTGTTATTTCGTGATAAAGGCTTTTTATACCAATTTCGTCTAATATCTTAACCACCTCCGAGTGGTTCCATTCTCTTTTTGGCTTGTCCCAACAAGAATTACTATTAAAATCCCCACATAATATTGTTGGTTGGTTTGCAATTTCTTGTTTGTGTTTATTTAAATATTTCCATAGCTGACCTATGTAAGAAAATTTATCTCCCTGATCTTGCTTTGTCCATACCGCAATTAAGTTTATACTATCATTTACTCTTACTGGAAGAAAGTGTTTTAGATCTTCTGAATCCCAATTTAGAGGCTCTAGCTTTTGGTTTTTATTGCATATTACAGCTAGTCCTCTTTTTTCTCCCTTCCAATAAAATTGCTGGTTTTGGTATATATCTTCTATTTCTTGCTTTCCGCACTCCTGCAAGACTAGTATATCTAAACCTAGTGGCTCTAGTAATTGAGCCTTTTTTCTATACGCACCGTTACAATTCCACGATACAATTTTCACTATTTACCCTTTCCGCACTTAATTTTGCCTTCTTTTCCTGCGTCTTTACCTTTGCAACAGCATTTCTCTTTACCGCATTTTTCGCATTTGCATTTTTCCTTGCAACAACAAGGTTTTTCCCTGCCTGATATGTCACACCCCCTGCCCTTCTGCATATTGCAACATGAGGCTAAAGCCGCAGTTGCGAAAGCAATTGTTATAATGTTCAATAGTTTTTTCATAGTTACTCCTTTTTGGTTAATTTCCTTATCATCAGCCTTTTCAACCTTCTTGGGTCAGCTTCTAATATTTCAAACTCAATTTCATCATTCATTTTAATTATCTCACCTTTGACTGGTATTCTGGAGGTGAGGTTGAATATCAGCCCGCCTATTGTGTCATATTCGTTATTTTCTGCTAGTTTTATATCCAGTTCTGTTTTCTTTATGATATCTTCAATATACATTCTTGAAGATACTTCATATTCATTATCATTCAGTTTATTGAATATAAGGTTGGTATCTTCCCTGACATGCTCGTCTTCAATATTACCAACTATTTCCTCAATAATATCTTCTAGGGTAACTATACCTTCTGTTCCACCATATTCATCAACTACTATTGCAATGTGAACATGGCTCTGTTGCATGCGGATAAGCAGATTGCCTATTTTCATTGAAGCAGGAACAAACAGACATTTCCTAATAATATCAGCTATTTTCAATTTTGTTTTGTTGAAAAAACTGCGTGCAACATCTTTGATATGTATAAAACCCAGAACCTCATCAAGGTCACCTTTATATACTGGAATTCTGGTATAGGTTTTTCCTAACAATTTTTCCTGAAGATTTTCAAAATCTATATCGCTGGGAATTGAAAATATATCAGACCTAGGGATCATTATATCTTCCACATAAAGCTCATTGAATTCCAAAATATTTCTGATAATTGCCTTTTGTCCATCTGGAATATCTTCCTCTGTATGTTGATTTTCATCAAGAATTTCCTCCAGAGACTCTCTGAGGCTTTGTTTTTGCCTGAAGTTAAATATATTTGTAATTCTGCTTATTGTGTTTAGAAGCTTTTCTTTAACCTCTCCCTGGTATTCCTTATCGTGTTTTTCAAATGTATCTTCTTTGGTATTCATGAACTTAAATTTATACCCTAAAAGGTGGATTGTATTTGATATTTACGCAAAAATCTATATCTAATATCATTAATTTTAATTAGTAATATCTGGATGGCAAGTATAGGTACAAAATTATTTACTTTATTTTTTGGTCAGAAAGTTGGGGAAGATGTATTCGGAAACATATATTACCAAACTAGAAAGCCGCAAAGTACCGTTGGAAGGTATAATAAGAACAGAAGATGGGTTATTTTTAATGGTAAAAATGAACCTTCTAAGGTTCCTGCTGAATGGCATGGCTGGCTTCATTTTTCCTTTGACGAAATTCCTGATATCAAGGTAAAAGGATATTATTGGCAAAAATCTCATACCCCAAACCTTACTGGAAGTGACCTCATGTACTTACCTTATGGTCATAAAGAATCCATAGGTAAAAGGGAAAAAGCTACTGGTGATTATAAACCATGGAAACCAAATCAATAACAACTAATAAAATATAAAATGACTAAAAACTATTTTGAAACATTCGTGGGCTTTTCCGTAATATTCATAGCGATATATTTTATATTATTTGCAATGAATAATACTGGTACTAAAAATAACTACGGTTATAGCCTTAATATAACTTTTGACAGGGTGGACGGACTTGCTGTAGGAAGTGATGTAAAAATAAGCGGTCTAAAAGTTGGAACTGTAACTGAAGCATCAATAGATGCTAAAACTTACTTAGCAAAAATAATCATTAATATTCGTGATGACGTGAAGATACCAGCAGACTCAACTGCTGAAATAATAAGTTCTGGTTTACTGGGTGATAAATATATAGCACTTGTACCTGGTGGCGATGATGAATATCTAAAAAATGGTGATAAAATATCTTTCTCACAAAGCTCTATTTCTATTGAATCTTTAATAAGCAAGTTTATGTTCAGTTCAGATAATAAAGAAAAAAAATCTGAAAAAGATGAGCTAGAAACTGATGACATCTTCAAATAAAAAAGAATTATTTACCAGTATATTCTCAACTATTATCGGGCATAATAATATCAAAAATATACTGCTGGATTTTTACCTGAGAGATAGTATTCCTAGTTCTATTATATTCTATGGAAATGAGGGAATAGGAAAGTTTAAAACGGCAGATACATTCTCTAAATTAATCTCAAGAAAAGAAGAAAAGGAAAATGACGAATTATCATTATTTCAAATTGAGGATAGCCTCAATAAATATGATATTTCAACCCAAACTTATGAAGATATAAAGATAATTGAACCGAATGCTAACGGTATAATAACTTCTGATAATATCAAGGATATAAAGAATATTACTAATTTTTCTTCATCCTATTCAAAATATAAAATAATTATCATCAACAAGGCAGAAAATTTAAACATACAGGCAGCTAATTCAATTTTAAAGATACTTGAGGAGCCAAGCAATAACACCCTGTTCATTTTGGTTTGTAATGACATTAACAAATTATATGAAACTATAAAATCACGATGTATAAAAATAAGGTTCAATAATTTAAGTTTTAATGATTATAAGGCTATCCTGAAAGAGAATAATATAGAAGCAGATTATGACCTCTTTTCAAAAACAAGTGGTTCTATAAGTAAAACAATTGATATATTAGAAAATAAAATATTGGAATCTGTAGATAGTTTTTTAGATATAATAAAAAGGGGAGATAATAATATTGGTTCATTAACTAAAATATCTGAAAAGTTCAAAGATCATAAAAAGAAAACAAACTACATACTTTTTTTAGATATTCTTACAAATGAGTTGTTAAAAAAAAATAATAACAGGAAAATAATAGAGCTTATAGAAAAGCTAAATTATAAAAACACGGATATCTCAGATAATATAAAATCTATAAGATATAAGTGTTTATAATTAGTAAGATCGGAAGAGCACACGTCTGAACTCCAGTCACGCCAATATCTCGT
>ERZ761610.1175-NODE-1175-length-15446-cov-19.419141_pt1 | contig 15446 bp, 15 predicted proteins | sample MGYA00512164_ERZ761610 | MGnify/ENA primary metagenome ERZ761610 (study PRJEB28899, sample SAMN02850038) | bioreactor sludge metagenome | biome: EBPR Sludge; feature: EBPR Bioreactor; material: flocular biomat | place: Australia: Thorneside Wastwater Treatment... | reverse complement strand
ATAGCCCATCCGGAATTTCCTTTGATGTTAATCCAAACAATTTGCGCGTAGCCAAGTTACTTGATGATAAAAAGATTGAAGAAAAAAAAGTAAAAATCATTAGTAAACTAGCTGGCGCGTACAATGTTTCAAATTGTTTAGCGGCTTTTACTGCTACTGTTTATGGTTTAGGAATCAAACCTGAAATTGCCGCGCAAGGAATTGCAGCGTTAGAGGGAATCTCTGGACGAATGGAAAGAATTGATATGGGGCAAAACTTTACTGCGATTGTAGATTTTGCTCACACGCCGAATGCCTTGAAATCTGTTTTGGAAGCCAGTAGAAAAATGACGAATGGTAAAGTCATTTGTGTGTTTGGTTCAGCGGGGCTACGCGATAAAGAAAAACGCCGTATGATGGCAGAGATTGGAATTGAGTTGGCTGATTATGTGATCTTCACTGCTGAGGACCCGCGTACTGAGTCCCTGAATGAAATATTGAATGAAATGGAATCAGGTATCCCCTTAGAAAAAAGAAGCGAGGGAAAATCATATTGGAAAATCCCAGACCGCGGCGAAGCCATCAAGTTTGCGATTTCGCTTGCAGATGAAGGCGATGTTGTTTTATCATGTGGCAAAGGACATGAACAATCTATGTGTTTTGGGAAGACTGAATATTTATGGGATGATCGGATTGCGATGAAATCTGCGTTGGCAGAATTTTTAGGTATGGATGGACCGCAGATGCAATATCTTCCGACACAAGATAAAAACGAAGAGGAGTGGTTGCGATGAGCAAATGGATTGAACGCGTGACCTTGCAAGGCAAGTATGTGCGTTTGGAACCGATAAGCGAAGCACACATTGATGGCTTGGCTGAAATTGGAATTGGTCATGAATTTTGGAAGTTCATGTTATATGGCGGAATGAATACAAAAGATGATTTTCGTTTTTTTGTAACTGATTTATTGGAGCGTGAAAAAGCAGGGACAGATTTACCGTTTGTTGCGATTCATTTGCCTTCGGGGAGAATTGCTGGCTGTACCCGCTACTTAAACATTATGCCGAAAGATAAAGGCTTGGAAGTGGGCGGAACTTGGTATGGTTTAGATTTTCAACGCACGCCAGTTAATACTGAATGTAAATATTTATTGTTCAGCCACGCCTTTGAGACGTTGAAATGTATTCGCGTGCAATTAAAAACAGATTCACTAAACACTCGTTCACAAACTGCTATTGAAAGAATTGGTGCGAAAAAAGAAGGCGTATTGAGAAACCACATGATTACACCCGAAGGGCGGATTCGCCATTCGGTGTTTTATTCAATTATTGATACGGAATGGGAAGATGTGAAGAAACGTTTGGAAGAGATGATGAAGAAATATGAAAGTAATTAATTGATTTAGATTTTAAATTCATACAACACAGTCTCTGACTTTTCCCCGCCTACCGATTGATATAATTTATTTGCAGGCAAATTATCTGACTCAGTTAAAACCCAAGCGACTTTACAACCTAAACTTTTTCCTAATTGAAATAATTCTTTCATCATCGCTTTGGCAATGCATTTGTTCTGATGCTCTTCTGCCACACCGACTTCATTAATCCATAATTCGGTTTGCTTATCAGGGTGGATGTAATGAACGGCTGAGGCAAAACCTATCACTTGATTATCAATCACAGCCACGACAATGTGGTGACGCGGGTCATTGAGAAATTCTGATACCAGTTTTTCATTTACTGGATTATCAAAAACATCATCGGCTACATTCATCAACAGAGAAATATCTGTTTTATTTAAGACTTTTGTCGTAAACATTTATTTATCCTTGAGTTGTAATAAATCCCATAAATTACCGTATAAATCCTCAAACACAGCCACTGTGCCATAGCTTTCCGTCTTCGGCTCGCGGATAAATTTAATTCCTTTGGCTAGCATGTCGTTGTAATCACGCCAGAAATCATCGGTGTTGAGGAATAAAAACACCCGTCCGCCAGTTTGATTGCCGATGAAGGATTCTTGTTCAGGCTTGGATGCTTTAGCAAGTAACAAAGTTGTTCCAGTGGAATTAGGCGGAGCAACGACAACCCAGCGTTTATCTTGCTCAGGTTGATACGTATCTTCAACCAATGTGAAATGAAGTTTCTTTGTGTAAAACTCTATGGCTTCATCATAATCACGGACGACGAGTGCAATATGCACAATAGACTGTTTCATTTAGAATCTTTTCCTACTAATCTTCACAATCAAATGCATCCTTACTTGTTTGGTTGCTTCTGGTTTGTGCCAAATAGGGTTTAATTTTTCTTCTAAACTATTTACAGGGTCACTCCCAAATTCAGTGACATATCTTTTCACAGCAGACCACGTTCTAAAATAATCAAGCAATTGTTTTAGATTCCAGTCAACTTGAATGGAAAAATTTTGCGTTACTCTCACTTCTTCAAAAGGCAAAACGATGCTTTGATAGCCATCAGCAACCAAACGATTTCCTTCTGCCCAAAAAGAATCAATTGGCACTAATAAATCATTCAGAATGGCTCTGTCAGCAGCAGGTTCAATTTCTAAAAAGCGATAAGCCCAAACTGCTAGTATCCCATTCGGTTTCAAAACCCGTTCTACTTCCTGATAAAACTTTGGCAAATCAAACCAATGAACGGCTTGCGCAACAGTCACCAAATCAATAGAAGCGGATTCAAAAGAAGTCTTTTCAGCAGGTGAGACGTTATATCTCACGTTAGGGTGTGAAATCGCATTTGCAATTTGTTCTTGACTAAAATCCGTCGCTTCGACTCGTGAAAAATACTTGGCACATGAAACCGCGGCTTGACCATTGCCCGTAGCACAATCCCATGCACAATCATGCTTGATGCAAAGTTCACTCAAATAAGCAAACAACGCCTCAGGATACTGAGGTCTGTGCTTGGCGTATTGATCAGATGATTGTGAGAAAGTTTGAACGTTATTCACTAACTTTATTTGATTGGTTTTGTGAAAATCTAACAATGTCTAAGCTTCAGCGTTATCATCACCAATGGAGTAGTTAAATAACTTTTTTACAGATGGGCGCATTAGCACAATGATAGTGAAAACACCAAGTACAGTTCCAAAAGGAGTAAATATACAACTGATACCAGCAACTACCAGACAAAATAGATACCTTGTCTTTTTAGAGAGAAAATAACCTGATACAGCCAAACTGATTGCAAATGCCCACCCCGATAAAATAATAATGGCAGGAATAATTGTAAACATCAAGCTAAACATGCCAAAAGGAAATGGTGCATCTGATGGCACTTCACCTTGAAAAAAATCACCGGTAAGCATAGAAATCCCCATTACAAGGTGAAAAATTGGAAAACAAGCAAACAATGCCACAATGCCAGCAAGTACATAATGAAAAATTGAAAGTATCTTAAGATGTTCTAAATCTTGCTTCATGTCTATATACCCTTCTTTCTACTTTCTACTTTTAATAAAACTTCTGAATAAAAAATAAGTTGCCAGTAAAGTAGGAACGATGGCTAGCCCTCCACATGCTATCACAAACAGCAATGTATCACCAAATGCAGACATTCCAGATGAAGCGTTTGGGTCTTGAATAAATAAACTATTGACATATACCGCCGCAAATGCCCCAATAATTGCAAAGATATATCCAACAATTACAATCCCAATTTTGACAAATTTATTCAATCTTTATCTTCCAATTGGATAACTCAGCGGCGCAGTATTCTGTGCAATCGGCAATGTGAAATAAAAAGTTGTTCCTTTTCTAAATTCACTTTCAAACCAAATCTTGCCACCTTGTAACTCAATTAAATTCTTGGTGATGCTGAGACCCAAGCCCGTGCCAGGCGCTTCACGGATTTTCTCATCCGCCGAGCGGAAGAACTTGCTAAACAATTTTTCTTGGTCTTCGGCTGTCATACCCAAGCCATTGTCCTGTACTTTGATTTGAATCATACTGTTCGCTTGCGTGGCTTCAACCTGAATAACGCCACCCTCAGGCGTATATTTATTCGCGTTGCTGATGAGGTTCGTGAGGATTTGTGATAAGCGGTTGCGGTCACACAAGGCTTTTGGCAGACCGGCAGGCATATCCAATATGACTTTTTGTTTCTTCTGCTCAATTTGTGTGCGCGTCAGGTTGACCACTTCATCTGCGACATCCCAGACAGGCACAGAGCGTGGCTCAATGCGGATGTTGCCACTTTCGATGCGCGAAATATCAGCAAGGTCAGAGACGAGGGTTGCCATGCGATTGACATTGTTACGAATCGTGGTCAAAAAGTTCTTCTGATTTTCGTTTAACTCACCCGTCGCACCGGATAACATCAAATCACTATACCCTTTGATAGAAGTCATCGGCAACTTTAACTCATGCGACACGACCGATACAAATTCCGTTTTGGATTTATTCGCCTCAATCGCTTCATCTCTCGCCTCAGCAAGCTCTTGCGTGCGTTGTTCCACGCGATGTTCCAACTGCGTGTATGACTCGTTCAAGTGCTGGGTCATGGTGTTGAAGTTCTCACTCAGCAGAGTAATCTCATCTTTGAATAACACATACGAAGTGGGCACTTGTTGCGTAAAATTGCCTTGACTGATATTTGTGGTCGCGTCGGTCAACTGCACCAGCGGACGGGTGAGAGTCACAAAGGCGGCAATCCAAAACCATAAGGCGGTCAGTGCAAACACGCCAGTGACCGTGAACAGAATCGTTTGTATGCTTCTATTGAGATTAAATAGTTGGTCAATCGGTTGTGCCACGATGACAGAGCCTTGTTCCGCATCCGAGACTCGTAAGTTGTGACCTAACATGCGGTATTCAGTACTATCAGCATACGTGACGTTTAAGGCAGGGTCTTCGGCACTGTTCAACCAACCGCTATTGATTAATGTCTCATAGCCTGTGGCACTATCAAACGTGGAGATAATGATGGCATTGTCTTTGACGATGGCAACATCGGTATTGATAATCTGGCTGATGTTTTGAATATAAGCATCATCCATATAAAAGGCAGTTAACACCACACCTAACAAACGATTGGTGATTGGTTGATAGACAGGTGCAACGCCAATCACTTGTGAGCCTTGCGGAGCAATTGCCACATTGCTCACGGCTTGACCTTCTGTAAGTGCCTGTCGAATTAATTCTTCGCGAATGCGTAAGGCATCTTCACTGACTTGTAACCTGCGCGTGACGTTTGGACCGCCATAGAAAAATGCTTGGTCACCCGATTCAAAATCTGCTGAATATAAAGATAGTTCTTGTAAACCGAGCTCATCTTTGATGGCGAGCAACGAGTCAGCAGAGGAATCATCAATGAACATGTTTGATACTTCGGCTTGCTTCGAGAGCAAAGTAGCATTGTTACGTGCTAAATCCTCTGAATTTTCAATCAAGGCACCAACAGAATCAGCAATTTCACTCAAACGACGGTCGGCTTCTTCTTCTACCCGCCCAGAGATAATTTGATTGGTAAGTGGCGAAAGCACCAGCACCAACAATAGAATCGTCAATGCCAGTGGGAAGACCAACTTGGCTTGAATGTTTAAATATCGTTCTTTCAACAACTTTTTCAACGCCTCCATGCAGGTTTATCCGTTTCTGCGTTTATTGAATAACCAAAAACCTGCTGAAACAGCACCCACAATAAAGACTGCCACTGCTACCAATATCCACGGCGAGGTGAGCGGACTTTGTGTGGGGGTAGTAAATTCTTGCGCGGGCAGAACAACCATAAAGTCGGGGTTAAGCGAAGCGGCAGGGATTTGATTATCCACCGCGGGCAAATCATTCTTCAAATAATACACAACCGCATCGGCATCCTCAGGGGTTAAAGCAGAATAGGCATACCACGGCATCAAAATCAATCGCCTGCCATCTTTACCAATGCCTGCTAACAAAGCACGCTTCACTTCTTCGTCTGTCCACGTGCCAATGCCTGTTTCGTCATGCGGGGTGATGTTGCCACCATACACAATGCCCCACGGACCTTCATACGGCTGACGGCCCGCCAAATGCCTTTCCATGATGGGCTCGCCAGTATTGGGGTCAATCGGTGTGTGACAATCTGCACAGCCCATAATGTGATTGACGAGATACGCGCCTCTTGCCGAAGGGTCGGCAGGGTCGGGTGCCGTGATGCCGTCTTGATAGGGAAGCACGGGCATGCCCTCGGTGCTGACGGTTCTTTCGGGCACTTCATTGCGGACGGGCGGAAGGGACTTCATGTAAGCGATAATGTCTTCTAGGTCTTGGTCTGCCATGCCGTTGTAGATGTGATAAGGCATGACGGGAAAGAGCACTTCACCTTCGGGTGTGACGCCACTTTTGATAGCGAGTTTGATTTGCTCATCTGTCCACAAGCCGATGCCGGTCTGCTCATCCATGGTGATGTTTCTGGTGTAAACCACACCTGCCGGACCCAGCGGAAACGCCCGCCCGCCTGCCAGCAGTTTGGTCGAATCCATCGCTAAATTGCCTTCAAAAGCAATGGTTTGGACTTGTTCAAACGTCATCGTTTGTGGATTTTGATATTCAGGCTTATCGGGTGTATGGCATGATGTGCACCCAGCAATCGTGGCGAGGTATTCGCCACGTGAGACGGGGTCATCGCTTTGTAAGGGATGAGAGGCTTCGGCTGGTTGGGCAAGTTGAAACACGCCAAGAACCGCGAGGCATAGGGCAAGTTGAAATAATAAAAAATTCCGCATGGTGCTTCTCCTGATGGGTTGCGGGGCAGGATAACCCTGCCCCTACAAAATAATAAATAAATTATACAACCCTGCTTGTGAAAAGCACTATGCAATTTTGATAACAAATAAGTACTAGTACAAAAACTTCCGAAGCCTTTGCGAAGCACTTCGGAAGTTTACGTTTCATTTCATTTACGCCTTGGCAGGCTCTAATGCCTTACCTCGTTTTGCCATCCAGTAAGCCAGAGCGAAGCCGGTCACATACATCCAGATGGCGTATAAGCCGGGGATAATCGCCATGTCGTTGTTGTTGAGCAAAGTCAATGCGACGGTAATCGAGACAGTTGAATTTTGTAAACCCGTTTCGATGGCAATCGTCATGGCTTGCACATAGTCAATGCCGAGGAATTTAGGAACAAAATATCCGACAATCAAAGAGGCGATGTTCAAGACGATAAAGGCTGGGGCGAAGCGTGGTCCGTCACGCACGATGACATCCCAGTTCTGAACAACGAGTGCGGCAATCACCAAGAACAAGAAGCCTGTTGCAAAATTCTTCGACCACTTCTTGCTGTTCTCAGCAAATTCAGGCTTCCATTGGCGTATCGCCATGCCGATTAAAGTCGGGATGAGTGTAATCACCGCCACTTGAATCATCGTATCTAATACGGGGAAGTCAATGTCCAATGCGCCTGTGCCATACAATGAGTAAGCAATTCCTAAACCAAAAGGAATGGTCAGGAAGGCAAGCATATTCGTGATGGCGGTCAAGGTAATGCCGAGTGCGCGGTCGCCATCACCTGCATGGATGATTAAGTTGGAGGTTGCCCCATCCGGCGAAACCGCCAGCAATATTAAACTAATGGCATACACGGCAGGCAATGCAAACAGACTCGCCACGGCAAATCCCAGTATCGGCAACAACAGCATTTGGCAAATCAGACCAATGAAAATGGGTTTGGGTGAGGTGAAGATACGCTTGAAATCAGCGACTGTTAGCGTCATACCTAACGTCACCATAATGATTGCAATTGCTAAGGGGAGGATTACACTTGAAATGATACTCTCTTGCATGGGTCAATCTCCTTGTAGATAAGATGTCGGGAATCAGCTTGCGTTCCCCGTTGTCTCATAAAACCCCGAAGGATGAATTAAGTCTCGAAAAAAAAGAGTTCCGAAGTCTTTAAGACTTCGGAACTCTGAACTTAACTTATCTTCTGTTTCTATCTCCACCACCACGACGGTCTCTTTCACCACCTCGATTGTTAAAGCCGCCTCTGTCGCCACCTCGACCACCACTGCGATTGCCTCCACCAGATTTTCCACCTTTATCTTTTTCTCTGGCTTCCTCAGCAGACCATCCTTCAAGCACAGCCTGACGCGATAAACGAATTTTTCCTTGTGGGTCAATATCGGTGACCATGACTGTGAGTTCATCGCCCATGCCAGCTACATCTTCAACTTTTTCAACGCGTTCACTCGCAAGTTGTGAGATATGCACGAGACCATCTACACCTGGCAAAATATTTACGAATGCACCAAAGGCTTCAATGCGTACTACTTTGCCTGTGTAAATATTTCCAATCACTGCACTTTCGCCCAACCCTTCGATTCTTTCTTGCGCAATCTTTGCGCCAACGCCATCCGTTGAGGCTATATAAACCGTACCGTCATCTTGAATATCAATCACAGCACCTGTTTCTTCTTGCAAGGCGCGGATATTTTTACCGCCAGGTCCAATCAATGCACCAATTTTATCCACTGGAATTTTCACTGTGATAATGCGTGGTGCATGTTGTTTCAATTCACTGCGTGCTTGCGGAATGACAGCCAACATCTTGTTCATAATTTCCATGCGAGCGGTATGGGCTTGTGCCAATGCTTCTTTCATCATTTGGGCACTCAAGCCAGAAATTTTTATATCCATTTGCAAAGCAGTGATTCCGTTTGCTGTACCAGCCACTTTGAAATCCATATCGCCTAAATGATCTTCTGTACCTTGAATGTCGGTCAAAATTTTGTAACGACCCGTTGAGTCAGTGATGAGTCCCATTGCAACGCCTGCCACAGGTGCTTTGATTGGTACACCTGCATCCATCAATGCCAATGTGGAGCCACACACTGAACCCATAGAGGTTGAGCCGTTGGAAGATAATGCTTCGGATACGACTCGAATCGCATACGGGAATGATTCTTCAGCAGGGAGAACTGGTTCTAATGCTCGTTCTGCTAACGCTCCATGCCCGACCTCACGCCTGCTCTGCCCGCGTAAAGGTTTGACTTCACCTGTAGAAAACGGCGGGAAGTTATAGTGGTGCATGTATCGTTTTGTTTTAATAGGGGATAAGTTATCGAGTTCTTGTGCTTCACCCAATGTTGCCAGTGTAGCAAAAGATAAAATTTGAGTTTCACCACGAGTGAATAAACCTGTTCCATGTGCGCGAGGTGATACACCAACATCACACCAGATGGGACGAATGTCAGTCGGTTTGCGACCATCCGGTCGTTTTTCCATGCCTAAGATTCTTTCACGCACCACATCCATTTCAGCCAGTTCAAATGACTCACGAAATTCGTTTACTGGAATGTAATTGGCAGGGTCGGCACCTTCAGGAACAGTACATAATTCCGCTTCGGCTTCTTCTTTGATTTTGCTCATGCCTTCGTAGAATTCAACTTTGGAAAGCGGTTTATCAAGCAGTGCATTCATAGCACCACTAACACGCTCAAAAACTTTTTTCTTTACATCATCGGCAGGCAAGAACAATTTAATTTCACGTTTTGGTTTTCCAATTTCATTTGCCATTTGCAATTGCAAATCAATAATCGGTTGAATGGCTTGATGCCCTAAATCTAATGCTTGTGCCATCACATCTTCTGGGATTTCGTTCGCTCCACATTCCACCATGAGAATGGCGTCCTTTGTGCCAGCAAGCCGCAGGTCAAGGTCTGAGGCGTCCATTTCCGCAAATGTGGGGTTGATGACGAATTCTCCATTTACGCGTCCCACACGCACCGCGCCGACAGGTCCGCCCCATGGAATATCTGAAATCATAATCGCGGCTGAGGCGGCATTGATGGCAAGAATATCTAGCGGATTGACTCCATCAGATGAAAATGAATACATGATAATTTGTACTTCATTTCGCATCCCATCTTGAAACAAAGGGCGAAGCGGTCTATCAGTCAAACGGGCCGTCAGGATAGATTCTGTCGAAGCACGTCCTTCTCGTCTAAAAAATGAGCCGGGGATTTTTCCGCCAGCATACAATCTTTCTTCGTATTCCACACTGAGTGGGAAGAAATCAATATTATCGCGCACGCCACCCATTGTGGCAGATGCGAACACAATGGCATCATCAATGCCGAGGGTTAACGCGCCACCAGCTTGACCAGCCAAACGACCAGTCTCGATTGTCACCGTTTTGTTGCCAATAACGGTTGAAAACTTTTTACCTTCTTTATTCATGTTTTTGTCTCCTATTTTTGGAGTGAGGGAGCTTGCTCCCGTAATTACAAAAGCAAGCTTTTGTACTCCATATTCCGCCACAAGTCAGGGACTGAGAAGTGAGAATAACGTTGTTATTCGCGCTCTTCAATTCCTGACGGCGGGCTTTTTTTAACAAAGACCCTAAAGGTCTAAAAGACCTTTAGGGTCTAACGGTCTTACTATTTGCGGCGTAATTGTAATTTGTCGGTCACGTTAAGATAACTCTGGTAATTGCTATTTCGCAAGTAGGTGAGTAATCTGCGGCGTTGACCAACTAACTTGAGCAACCCACGACGACAAGATTGGTCTTGCTTATTATTTTGCAAATGCGCGGTCAATTGGTTGATGCGATTTGTCAAAATGGCTACCTGAACTTCGGGTGAGCCAGTGTCTTTGTCGTGGCGGTGAAATTCCTCAATCGCCTTTGTTTTTACTTCTTTTGCCAATGGCATGACGTATGCTTCCTTTCTTTGTAAATCTAATGCAGGTCTCCATACTTGTAGCCTCGACCACTTGTAGGACCAGTCACGGGCGAGGATTATACCAGAAAATTGTCACCCCAGATTTTGGAAGCAGATAATTTTGTGAGTAGCCTAAAAGACTTAACCACAGAGAAAACCTTATAAAATCTCCGTGAACTCTGTGTTCTCTGTGGTTAAAAGATTTTTACTGCTTGCATCTCAATTCTGGATATGATAAACTGATGAAAATTCTAAACGGAAAGGAGATATATAAAATGGCACCCTACAATTTAGCTTCTAAATTTTGTGTATCTCCGTGTCTTAATATTTGATTGAGTCAAATGTTTCATGCCGCAGGTACACATTGTGCCTGCGGTTTTTTGTTTAATTTCGTAGGGGCGACCCTTCATAATAATTAAGGTGCTTTGATTTCGCTTGGCGGGTCGCCCCTGCTATATTCCAAATGGAGAAAAAATGACCTCTGTTATCTCGTTACAAAAATTAGCAAAACATTATCAAGTGCCCGAACGCGAAGCAGGCTTAAAAGCCGCCGCCAAGGGCTTATTCAAACGCCAGTATAAAAACGTCAAAGCGGTGGATGAAATCTCATTTGAGATTCAACCCGGCGAAGTGGTTGGATTTTTAGGTCCAAATGGAGCAGGCAAAACAACCACTTTGAAAATGCTCAGCGGACTTTTACATCCGACCTCTGGCACCGCTTCTGTTCTTGGGTTTGAACCTGCTCGTCGTTCCCACGACTTTTTACGTCAAATTACATTGGTGATGGGAAATCGAAACCAACTCTCATGGGATTTGCCCGCTTTAGATTCATTTGACCTGCAACGTGCTATTTACAGCATCCCTGCGAATGAATTCAAAAGTAGACGCGACGAGTTTATTGAAATCCTTGAAGTTGGAGATTTGGTTCAAAAGCCAGTTCGTAACTTGTCATTAGGCGAGCGTATGAAAATGGAAATTGTTGGCGCGTTATTACACAAACCGAAAATTTTATTTTTGGATGAGCCGACGTTAGGTCTTGATGTCACCATGCAAAAACGGATTCGCACATTTATTGCTGAATATAACAAACGCTATGGTGCAACCGTTTTATTGACCAGTCACTACATGGCAGATGTAGAAGCTTTGTGTAAAAGAATCATTGTGATTCATCACGGCAAACTTTTGTTTGATGGCAATCTCTCACAGCTTGCCGAGAAATTCTCAGCCTTCAAGACCATTGGCTTTACATTGGATAATTCAAATGTGGACTTGAGTCAATTTGGTGAAGTCGTCTCAACCGATGGCGCAAGAGTTGTGATGCGTGTTCCCAAAGAAAAGACATCTGCGATTACATCTCGTTTGCTAAATGATTTAGCCGTAGAAGATTTAACTGTTGAGGCGGCACCCATTGAAGATGTAATTGAATCAGTTTTCGCGGTCAAGAAAGAGGCGGTTGAATGAAAAGATATTTTGACATCTATCGCTCCATGATGAAGTTATCTATCTTAGAGCAATGGCAATATCCAGTTGCAAATTATTTTTATATGATTGGAATGATTGCTGAACCTGTGATTTACATGGTGGTTTGGTCAACGGTTGCGAATCAACAAGGTGGTGTGGTGGGTGGTTATACGCCGGGGCAGTTCGCCGCCTATTACATTGTGTGGACGCTGGTGCGAAGTATGAATGTTGTTTTCACGCCATACGGTTGGGAATGGCGCATTCGGCAAGGACAGTTATCTATGAGCCTGATGCGTCCGCTTCATCCATTGCATAGTGATGTGGCATATTTTGCAGGCTGGAAAGTTGTTGTTATTTTGTTATGGCTTCCGCTCGCATTTGCATTAACTTTAATTTTCAAACCAGATTTGAATCCAACATGGATTGAAATCGTTGTATTCTTTTTTGCGATTTGGTTTGCGTATTTGATTCGCACCATGACCTTGACATTAATCGGCTTGGTCACATTTTGGACAACGCGCGTCAGTGCTTTATTCGAGTTGTATTTTGCCGCGGAATTAATTCTTTCGGGACGCCTCGTTCCGCTTTCATTAATGCCAGCATGGATTCAAGATTTTGCATGGTTCTTTCCATTTCAATGGGCGTTTGGTTTTCCAATTGAATCATTGGTTGGGAATATGACCCCGAATGAATTATTGAGAGGCTTAGGTATGCAACTGGCTTGGATAATTTTTGGTGTCATCCTCGTCAATATAATTTGGAAGTTTGCCATTCGCAAATTTTCTGCGGTGGGAGGTTAACATGAAAGGCATAAAACTTGCTTATAACTTTTTACGTATTGGCATCTTAAATGAATTTCAATATCGTGCTAATCTTTACATTCAAATTTTACAAACTTTCATTGCTTTAGCCACAGGATTAATCGGCTTACAACTTGTCTTTTCACAAACGACCGATTTGGCGGGTTGGAGTCAACCTGAATTGTTAGCAGTCTTGGGAGTCTTTACCATTATGGGCGGCATTATCGGTGCCGCTATTCAACCGAACATGGAACGTCTCATGGGCGAGATCCGAGAAGGCACATTAGATTATGCGCTTACCAAACCTGCCGATGCACAACTATTAATCAGTGTGCGGGAGTTTCGCTTATGGCAAACGGTAGATGTATTAACTGGATTCATCATCCTTATCATTGCCTTAAATCAAATGCAATGGGCTGTTAACCTCTGGGCTGTATTTGGATTTTTCTCAGCCTTGCTGATGGGCGCCATGATGATTTACTGCTTTTGGTTAATTATCACCTCGATTGCATTTTGGGTGATTCGCGTCGAAGAGATTGCAAATCTCTTTGAAGGCTTATATGCGGCTGGACGCTGGCCAATTGGCATTTATCCCAATTGGTTGAGATATAGCCTGACGTTTTTAGTGCCAGTCGCTTTTGCAATCTCCGTTCCATCAGAAGCATTGACCGGGCGCCTCACGTTAGAAACTTGGCTTGGTGCCTTAGCCCTGACAGTATTCTTGTTTACAGTTGCACGTATTATTTGGTCATTTGGGTTGAAAAATTACTCTGGTGCTTCGGCTTAACTTAAATGACAGTCACCTTTAAGGTGACTGTCATTTTTTGAGTCTAAATTCATAGTATCATTCTGCTATGCGTAAAATAATTCTGGTCATGGCAGTGCTGTTATTTTTACAATCCTGCGCACTAGCACCCGCCACCAATCCACCTGAACCCACCTCAACAATTTTCATCACCTACACACCCATTGATACACCCACCGAAACATTTACACCAGTTCCATCTGCCACGGCAACTATTATTCGCATCCCAACGCAAGACCCTAATGCCACGTTTGCTCCTGTGCCAATTTTTATTGGAAGCGTAACCGCAACCTTACCAATATTCGAAACACCAACATCATCCAGACCCGGTCCGGGCTTTGTAGATGTCAAATTTACACCGAACCATATTTACTGGGGAGGATGCGAAGCGAATCAAGCTGTGATAACTGCCGAGGTTGAAGACCCTGATAATGTCAACGGCGTCATCATTTTTATGCGCGTTAAATCCGCAACCGATGAAGATTACACACCCTGGACGAGTGGCAACATCATGTATAACAATCGTGATGGTTCGTTTACTTACATTGCCGTTGGCAGTGAAATCGAAGGGCATAATCATTACAAAAAAGGATTTGTCTATTTTCAAATGGTGGCTGTGGATGATGATGGGGAAGAAGTGGGTCGCACAAAAATTTATGAAAACGCATTTTCAATTTCACCCTGCCCATGCCTCACGCCTATCACGGGTTGCCCACTCCCAACTCAAAAACCATGAAAAAAATATATTTTATTTTTCTTAGCATCTTTGTGACATTCGCCTGCGTATTCACACCCAGCAGTGTGACTCCGACACCTGCGTTGACGAATACAAATACCAACACGCCTCAACCTACCTTTACGCCTGTTACCCCAACTTTAACATTTACCTTAACCCCAACATTGATTGGCGTCCGCACGCAAACCTCCACACCTGATGTGACTCAAACCTCCACATTGAGCAGTGTGACTCCATTGGCTTTGATTCCAATCAATACTGCAACAGAAATTTTCAATATGCAAGGTTTTGTTTTTGTCAATGTTTCTGCCACAGAATTTTATAAAAACAGAGAATGTGAACCTTCGTTTGTAAAAATCACAGCCCAAGCAGGTTTACCAGATACGGCTTATGTTTTGTTATTTACACGCTTCAAAAGTTTAACCGCTGAGCGCGTTAGCCGCTGGACAAAGTTTGATATGTACACCATCGGTGCTGGAACTTATGTTTATGACGTTTATTCTGATGAAATGCTCGAAGATGCCTATTTTCAAAATGCTTGGCTAGAATATCAAATCGTTGCCACAAATGTTTCAGGCAAAGAGATTGGACGAACAGATATCTTCAAAGAAAAAGTAAAGATGTCAACTTGTGTGCCAACACCTGAGTCTGCTCTCCCAACAGTAAAACCATAAAAAGAAATGAGTAATAAGTAACAAGTTGCTCTTAACTCATTACTCGTTACTCATCACTAGTCCCTAATCCCTAGCCTCTTCCATGAATTTCCCAACTGAATTAATCCAAAAACTAAAATCATCTACCCGTGTTGCAGTATTGACTGGCGCAGGCGTTTCTCAAGAGAGCGGACTTCGCACATTTCGTGATGCACAAGATGGTTTGTGGGCAAAATATAAGCCGACAGATTTAGCCTCACCCGAAGCCTTTGCCCGTGACCCTAAACTCGTGTGGGATTGGTATGCTTGGAGACGTGAAGCCATCAAAGGCGTAAGACCCAATCAAGGGCATTATG
>ERZ761610.1173-NODE-1173-length-15467-cov-230.268752_pt1 | contig 15467 bp, 7 predicted proteins | sample MGYA00512164_ERZ761610 | MGnify/ENA primary metagenome ERZ761610 (study PRJEB28899, sample SAMN02850038) | bioreactor sludge metagenome | biome: EBPR Sludge; feature: EBPR Bioreactor; material: flocular biomat | place: Australia: Thorneside Wastwater Treatment... | reverse complement strand
TCATAACTCATAACTCATAACTCATAACTCATAACTCATAACTCATAACTCACAATTCACAACTCATAACTCATAACTCATAACTCATAACTCATAACTCTTTACAAAAACCAATGCCCAACTTTTTTGAGTTTTACCAACTGCCCGTAGCATTTAACACAAACCAAGCGCTGTTAAAACGCAGGTACTACGAACTAAATAGGCAGTATCACCCCGATTTTCATACCCAATCAGACACTCCGGAGCAGGAACAAGCCCTGGAAATGGCATCGGTAAACAATAAAGCCTACCAAACCCTCAGCCGATTTGAAACCCGAATGAAGCATATTTTAGAACTGTTTGGCATGTTGGTAGAAAACGAAAAATACCAATTGCCACAAACTTTTTTAATGGAAATGATGGAAATAAACGAAACCCTGATGGAACTACCCTTTGCCGATGACCCTGCCGCCACCGCCGCACAAACAGCACAAACCATTCAGGCAATAGAAGCAGCTATGCTAAACGCCATAACCCCGGCCCTTGCAGCCTTTGACCAAAACCCTCAACAAACCGAACTGCTCCAAGCAGTAAAAGAATTTTACTACAAAAATCGCTACCTATTGCGCATAAAAGAAAGTTTGCGTAACTTTGCACCGCATTAAGCCCAGATGGCGGAATTGGTAGACGCGCTGGTCTCAAACACCAGTGGGGTTAAACCCGTGCCGGTTCGACCCCGGCTCTGGGTACCGCATCTAAAACCCTGTTTCTTTTCCATAAGAAGCAGGGTTTTTCTGTTTCTCACCCCTTGCCAGCAATTTTTAGGTAAACCACACCAACCGGCTATGAAAATAACCCTGCTACTCACCGGTAAAACTACCGAACCACATATATACCAAGGACTAACCCTGTACGAGCAAAGACTGAAACACTACGCCTCCTTTGAGCTGCTTACCCTGCCCGATGCCCGAAACTTAACGCAGCCCGCCGCCATAAAAGAAAAAGAAGCCGAGGCGCAACTAAAACACATTACCCCTGCTGATTACCTCATGCTGCTAGACGAAGCAGGCAAGCAATTTACCTCCGCACAATTTGCCCAACACTTGCAGCAACTCATGAACCGAAGTGTGCGGCAGGTAAAATTTTTGGTAGGCGGCGCTTTTGGGTTTCACGAAAAAATCTATCATCGGGCAAATGAATCCATTTCGCTATCGCCCATGACTTTTTCGCACCAATTAGTGCGCCTCGTTTTTGCCGAACAACTCTATCGCGCCTTCACCATTTTAAACAACGAGCCCTACCACCACTAACCCCGCAAAAAAAAAATCTATTTGTCCTAACTTGCCTGCCTTTTCTTAGGGTTAATGGTTTTTTTAGTAACTACTTAGGTACTGTCTGCAATTCAAATTGACGGTGTAATAACAGACTAAATTGGTAAGATTTACGGCAGCAGTTAGCACACGGATAACACAGATGCAGCTGATTGGCACAGATTTTTTAAAAATGGCTGGTTCATGGCGTATTGGCAGGCTAACTTTGTGGTTATCACAAGTAATTTGGTTAAGACCAGACACAGGTAAGTAGATACATTTTTTAAACGTTGGCTTGTGTGCCGGTAAAAGCAAATTTGCCGTTTTGTTGGGGGGGGGTATTTTTTTACCGCCACCAACAACCGCATAGCCATTTGCACACAATAAAACTTCGCTCAAAGCTACTATGTATTGCACAACCCACCAAATTTTTTTGCCCTATTTTGCCCCAAAAAAATTACTTTGGTAATGCTGTGCATTATACGGTAAGGTATTATGTCATTCTTTTGTTTATTACTACGCTGTGTTTACCATTTTTAACCGCTTATTAGTAGTTGGGTCTTGCAAAAAAACCTAACTTAGCGCAAAAATTACCTTGTTATTATGGCGCTTGATAAATTTGGCATCGCAAAACGCATAGCACAAGAGTTGCAAGATGGGTATTATGTAAACTTAGGTATAGGCATACCCACTTTGGTAGCCAACTACATACCCCCCGGCATGACCGTTATTTTGCAATCGGAAAACGGATTGCTGGGCATGGGTCCGTTTCCTACGGAGGCAGAGGTGGATGCCGACCTCATTAATGCCGGCAAACAAACCGTAACCACACTGCCCGGCAGCAGTTTTTTTGATTCAGCCACCAGTTTTGCCATGATTAGAGGCGGACATGTGGACTTAACCGTTTTGGGCGCTATGGAGGTATCAGAAAACGGCGATATTGCCAACTGGAAAATACCGGGTAAAATGGTAAAAGGCATGGGCGGCGCTATGGATTTGGTTGCCGGTGCCGAAAACATCATTGTTGCCATGATGCACACCAGCAAAGACGGCGAGAGCAAGCTACTGCCCCAATGCACCCTGCCCATAACCGGCTTAGGCTGCGTAAAACGGGTGGTTACTGATTTGGGCGTTTTTGACATTTTGCCCAACGGCGGCGGTTTTAAACTGATTGAGCGCGCCCCGGGTGTTAGCGTGGCAGAAATAAGAAGTAAAACAGCCGGTAAATTAGTTGCCGATGACCATGCGCCCGAAATGCAGTTGTAGGACAGCCATGAGCAATTACCTTTTTTTTACACCATTCAAATTTATAGCGTATTTTCAGGCTGATAGGTAAGATTTTAGGCAGCAATTAGCACACGGATAACACAGATGGGGCTGATTTGCGCTGATTTTTGAAAAAATAACGTAGAGACGGGGTATGCCCTGCCTCTACTCCATTGGGTAGATGATTCACTTTAACCCGCGTTTATCCGTTTAACCCGCGTTATTTGTGTGCTTTTTTTACTGAAAACAGGAGGGATTATCTCCATTTACACATTAAATCGGGGCTGCACAAATGCTAATTGCAATGGAGATAGGCATAGCCCTGACATCATTTTTTGCCTAAATTGCACTTACTCGAAGTTTTCAGTAGCTAAGACAGAATAAATCGGCTCTGCGGTTACCCTTCTTTTACAAACTCCCCTATTTTGGCAATGGCTTTTGCAGCTTCGGGCAGGAGCGGAAACAGCGTCCAGTCATGAAACATTTGGTTGCCGGTGTAAAAAGATATATTGCCGCCGCATTCCTGCACTTTTTGGGCAAACAGGCGGCAATCGGGGTAAAACAGCTCGGCGCTGCCGCACAGCAAAAGCGTAGGCGGAAGGTTGTGAAGGGGCGCAAATAAAGGCGATACGTATTGATGAGTAAGGGGGGTATTGCCTGCATAAGCGCCGCGCAGGGTTTTTAGCGCCTGCCGGTTGAGCATGGCATCGGCTTTTTCTAATTCGTCAATATCGGGGTTTTCTAAGTTAAGGTCAAGGGCGGGCGAAATAAGCGCTAATTTATCGGGCATTGGCAGGTTTTCATCGCGCAGTTTAAGGGTTAGGGCGGTGGCAAGGTTGCCGCCGGCAGAGTCGCCAAGTGCAATTATTTGTTTGTGTTGAGGTCTTAAATGGAGGTAAATTTGCTGAATAAGGTTAAGTGCGTCAGGAAACACGGTTTCGGGCGCTAACGGATAATTTACCGCCACCAAGCGGCAGTTGGCAGCGGTGGCTATGCGCGCCGCCATTATCCAATGCAGCAGGTGCGGACCGCCTACAAATCCGCCGCCGTGCAAAAAGAGTATGGTTTTATCGTCTGCCGGCAGTGGCGGGGTTATGGTAACAAGGGGTACGCCGTGCATCACACTGCCGGCAAATTTACATTTACCCAGCAAAATGGGGTGCGGCGTTTGCAGGTTCATATCTCTGAACCACTTTACCGAGTTGGGTACACTGCTGTTGTTGGGCAGTTTTTTGGCGCGCAAAAGGAGGCGGTATAAGGAAGCGGTAAAACTTGGCATAATTGTTTGTTATTGGTAAGGAAAACAGGAGTTAACGGCTAATGTTTGCCAAACAGACTAAGGTTAATGCAAAATAAGCGCTTTTTGGGAAAAAATAACCCGATTTTGTACTTGTAAAACAGCCCAATACAAACCGGTTGGCAGATGAGTTACTTCAAAACAGGGTTGCTGTACCGATGATTGTAACACCGTTTTGCCCGATGTAGCCGAAATCAATAAAAACAGGGCTTCCGGTTGCAGCGCTGTAATACCGTTTATACAAAGCAACCGATGTGCCGGATTGGGGTAAACCTGTACCCGATGGGGTTCAAAATTGGGTAAGTTGTTGGTATTGTCATACCACTTTACCAACCCGCCTGCCTGCGTGCCCAGCCAAACAGCGCCGTTGGCTTGTCCAACAATGGCGGTAATATGGGCATCGGGCAAACCGGCGGTGGGGGGTATGGCAGTCCATTCATCGGTATTGGGGTTATAATAGGCAGCCCCGCCGGTGGTAGTTCCCACCCAAACATAGTTGTTTAACGGATTTACCCAAACATCGGTAGCGCTGTTGGCGGGCAGGGCGCTATTGGCTGTGGAGTAGGTAAACCAGTTTATGCCGTCAAATTTGCCTATGCCATCGGCAGGGGTGGTCATCCATTTTTGGTTTTGGGCATCGGTAGCTATGGCATTTAGGGTGTTATCGGGCACGCCGGAGTTTGCCAAATTATAGGCAAACAACAAGCCGTTTACATCGGTGGTAGCCAAACCGCCGTTTACCGTACCTACCCAAATTTGTTTTTGGAGGTCAAAGGCTACGGCATTTACGTTATTGAGTAATAAATCGGGACCAATGGCGGTAAACAGTTGCCAATTTACCCCGTCATACTTTGCCAATCCGCCCGATAATCCCAGCCAAAGGTTTTGCTCGCTGTCAAAGGCAATGCTTTTTACATAATTATCGGGCAAGCCGGAGTTGGCGGTGTTATAAATAGTCCAATCGCCATTGTCGTACCTTGCCAATCCGCCGTTAAAAGTGCCCAGCCAAACCCTGTTTTGGGCATCAATGGCTACGCTGCGCACACTGTAATGCGGCAGAGGTGAGTTATTGGGGGTAAAAACCTGCCAAACGTTGCCGTTAAAACTTGCTGCGCCGTATTCGGTACCTATCCAAAGCGTTCCTTCGGCGCCGGTGGCAAGGCACCTGATTTGGTTATGCGGCAGGGGCGAGTTGGCGGTGTTATATACTGCTTGCACCGTTTGGGCAAACAATGTAGTTACTGCCTGTAACAGCAGCAAAACAAGGGTTATATGTGGGGAGTGAAAAGTGAAAAGTTAGTTATTAGTTGTTAGTTATTAGTTGTTGTTTGTGCTGATTACCATTCCGATTTTGTTTCTCGCAAAGGCGTAAATTAGTGATTATTTCTTAGTACCCCCTATTAACTGCCGAATATCCACTAACCACTACTAACTCCGTTCTTTTTTGAGTCCTGCGGCGTAAATAATTTCTTCTACAATACCCGGGTCTAAAAGGGTAGTGGTATCGCCTAAATTAGTGGCCTCACCTTCGGCAATTTTGCGCAGTATGCGGCGCATAATTTTACCGCTTCGGGTTTTTGGCAAACCGCTCACCACCAATATCTTATCGGGTTTGGCTATAGCGCCTATGGCTTTGGTAACGGTTTGTCGCACTTCTTCCATAAAGGCATCGGTATTAAGTACCAGATTATTGCAAATAATATAGGCATAAATGCCCTGTCCTTTAATATCGTGCGGAAAACCTACCACAGCCGATTCTACTACTTGTGGGTGAAGGTTAATGGCGTTTTCTATTTCGGCGGTGCCAAGCCTGTGCCCCGATACATTGATAACGTCATCAACTCGCCCTATGATGCGGTACTGCCCCTGTTCATCGCGGCGGCTGCCATCGCCGGTAAAGTATTTACCCGGAAAAGCGGTAAAATAAGTTTGTCGGCAGCGCTCATGGTCGCCATAAGTGGTTCTAATCATAGATGGCCACGGAAACTTAATACAAAGCAAACCCTCTACGCCGTTTTGGGTAATTTCTTCGCCTTGGGCGTTTACCAAGCAGGGCTGCACACCCGGCAGCGGGAAAGAGGCATAGGTAGGTTTGAGGGGGGTAATACCCGCCAAAGCCGAAATCATTATGCCGCCTGTTTCGGTTTGCCACCAAGTATCTACAATAGGGCATCGGCTCTTGCCTATGTATCGGTGGTACCAGCGCCATGCCTCCTCATTTATGGGTTCGCCCACCGTGCCCAGCACGCGTAGGGTATGCAGGCTATGGGCTGCCACATGTTCCAATCCCTGAGCCATTAGGGCGCGTATGGCAGTAGGGGCGGTATAAAAAAGGGTAACTTTGTGCTTGTCGCAAATTTCCCAAAATCTGCCGGCATCGGGCCATGTAGGAATACCCTCAAACATGAGTGTAGTAGCGCCGTTGAGCAGCGGACCATACACAATATAAGAGTGTCCGGTTACCCAGCCCACATCGGCAGTACACCAATAAATATCGTTGGGTTGGTATTGAAAAACGTTTAAAAAAGAGTAAGCCGTATAAACCATATAACCGGCGGTGGTATGCACAACGCCTTTAGGTTTGCCTGTACTGCCCGATGTGTAGAGGATAAACAGCATGTCTTCTGCGTCCATAACTTCGGCGGGGCAATGTTTGTCGGCAAGTTGGGTTTGTTGATGCCACCAAACATCGCGCTCGGCGGTCATGTGGGTAAACTGCCCTGTGCGCTGCAACACAATTACCCTTTCAACAGAAGGAGAGGCGGCTAAGGCTTCATCTGCAATATCTTTGAGCGAAACTTGTTTATTGCCTCTGTAGAGTCCATCGGCGGTAATGAGCAGTTTGCAGTTGGCATCGTTCATGCGGTCGGCAAGTGACTGGGCAGAAAAGCCGGCAAACACTACCGAGTGCACAGCTCCAATGCGGGCACAGGCAAGCGCCGCCACTGCCATTTCGGGCACCATGGGCAGGTAAATACATACGCGGTCGCCCTTGGTTATGCCGTTGTTTTTAAGTACATTGGCAAACTCGCATACTTTTTCATGCAGTTGGCGGTAGGTATAGCTTATGCCCACCTCGTTGGGGTCGTTAGGTTCCCAAATAATGGCGGTTTTATCGGGTTGTGTAGCTAAGTGTCGGTCTAAGCAATTTTCGGTAATGTTCAGTTTTCCGCCAACAAACCATTTTACATCGGCATTTTCCATACTGCCTTGCATAATGGTATCCCATTTTTTGTGCCATACAAATTGGTTGGCTATGGTTGCCCAAAACTGTTCGGGGTTTTTTACACTTTGCTCGTAGGCAGCCAAATACTGTTCAAAGGTGGTTATTTGCATAGACATAGATGAGGAAATTAGGCTGATTAAACAACAATTGGGCTCAAAACAGTTTACCCAATGAGTTTGCTTTAAGGGGTGGGTAAACTTTGGGTCAAAATTACTGCCTAAATTGGTATATACTGCCTGCTGCCCTATAAAAAAGCAAGACAAGAATTAGGTAAATGGTCATACAACTGCACACTGAACACCTGTAATGGCGCTGCATATATGTTAGTTAAATGATAAATTTGTTGATATTAATTGGGAAAAACTAAGTTTTTCAACTTTTTTTGGTGAGTAATCGGAAAATTCTTCCTATTTTCAACCCCACAAAACAGTCATGCTTCCATACCACTATTGATTACAAGGTTTAATGGGGGCAAAACGCACATTCAAAACAACACCTAACAAACAAACACAGGCTATGGTAAATTTGTACACTAAAAAACAACTATGGTATGGTATTTTCCTGATTTTTGTAGGATTAACCGGATTAAATAACATTCTTTATGCCCAACCCGGCGTATGTAACGGCGGCGGCTGCACGGGCGGTACTTCTTGGGGTGTAGTGCAATCCACTACCTCTAATACATTTGTTCCGGCGGTAGGAATAACCTTTGCCGGCGAGTACAATACCTATAATGTTACCGCCGGTCAAACTTATGAGTGGTCGTTGTGTACGGCAGATGGGGCGCTAAACCCTACCGGCGACGCTACTCTTACGCTGCAAAATTCATCGGGCGGTATTATCTGTTATTCTGATGATGTTTGTGGATTAGCGCCTAAAATTCTTTGGACAGCAACTTTCACCGGACAAGTTAGGGTATTGGTAGCACAGTGGATACTATTTTTGGGAGGCTGTAACTCAAATACCAACTCCCATACGGTAGTTTGGCGCTGCGTAACTTGTGGCAGTGGGGGATTTAACCCTTGTCTTTCTAACCCCAACATCTCGGCTTGTGGAGTTAGTACTACTGCCAATATAGCAACAGGAAGCGGTCTTTACAATCCACCCACTACTACCTGTGGATTTAACACACCCGGTCAAGAACAAATTTACACATTTACCCCCAGCGTGTCTGGTCTTCACCAAATTGCGCAAACGAGTTCTTTTGGCTACATTGACTATTTTTTTAAGCCTGTTTCTGGGGGTTGTAGCGGTACGGGTTGGACTTGTATCCAAGACCTTATAGGGACGAATGTTTCCTCTACCGGCACCTTTAACCTCACTGCGGGTGTTCAGTACTATATTTTGCTTGACCCTGAAACAACGCTCGGAGGGTCGGTTAATTTCTCTATTCAGTGTCCCGTAGTTTGTACCTACACCGTGCCATTTAGCGGCAGCAATTCTATTACCACCTGCTCAGGTAACATCTGCGACCATGGAGGAACGGGTAATTATAGTAACTCTGCCAATGGGTTTACCATTATTAACCCTTCTGTTTCCGGAAGCTTGGTACGCCTCACATTTAACAGTTTCAGCACAGAGTCGGGTTTTGATTTTGTTACGGTATATGATGGGGCGGGTACTGGCGGAACGGTGTTGTTTGGACCCTCATCGGGCTCAGGGCTGCCACCCGTTATCACTTCTTTATCGGGTCCGCTTACCATACTATTTACCTCCGATGGCTCGGTTATTGGTGCCGGTTTTAACGCTACTATCACATGCATATCTTCGCCGGCACCCACTGTTACCGGTTTCAGCCCCACCGGCGGTTGTATTGGCACACAAGTAACCATTACGGGCACTAATTTTACCGGCGCTACACAGGTGCGGTTCAATGGGGTTTTGGCAGCGTTTACGGTGGTAAACAGCACTACCATTACCGCCACCGTACCTGCCGGCGCTTCATCGGGGCTTATCAGTGTAACCAATGCAAGCGGCACCGGCAGCAGCGCCAATGCCTTTACAGTAAATACTACACCCATTGTAAGCGCCGGCTCAAATACTACCATTTGCCCGGGCACTAGTACTACGCTCAATGGCAGTGCATCGGGTGCGCCTCCTATATCCTATTCGTGGTCGCCCACTACCGGGTTGAGCAATCCTAACATAGCCAATCCGGTGGCATCGCCCACCGTTACTACTACTTATACGCTTACCGCTACATCAAATGGCTGTTCTGCCAGCAGCTCTGTTACCATATTTGTACAAGACAACCAGCCGCCTGCCATCACTTGCCCCGGTAATCAAACACTGACAGTATTCCCAAATACTTGTTTCTCCTCCATTTTTTACGGCGCACCGGTAGGCACCGATAACTGCCCCAACCCTGTTACACAGCAAATTTCGGGCGTGGCTTCGGGTGGTATTTTTCCTTTGGGTACCACTACCAATACCTTTTTAGTTACCGATGCCGCCGGATTAACCGCACAATGCAGTTTTAATGTTACGGTTACAGACAATTTCCCCCCTGTTGCCAATTGTCAGAATGTAACCGTTCAAATAAATCCGGGCGGAACAGCATCGGTTACAGGCGCACAGGTAAATAATTCCAGTACCGATAACTGTTCGGTAGCATCAACAACCATTATTGCCGGCACTACCAACTATACTTGTGCCAATGTGGGTGGCGTTTTTACCGTTACCCTTCGGGTAACCGACTCATCGGGCAATACCGCCACCTGTAATGCCAACGTAACCGTAACCGACCCCAACAGCAATTGCTGTGCTGCGCCTCAGGCTTTTTGCCAGTTGGCACCGGTATTGCAGTTGAGCCCTGCCGGAACAGCCACTTTAACGCCGGCGGTGGTAAACAATGGCAGTACTGCTCCCTGCGGTTTGCAATCGTTAACGGTTACGCCCACCAATTTCAACTGCACCCATGTTGGCACGCCGCAATTGATTACGCTCACCATTACCGATATTAACAACGCCTCGTCTTCCTGCCAAACCAACCTTACAGTGGTGGACGTTACGCCGCCATTGGTAAACTGCCAAAACACCAGTGTCATTTTATCGGGAAGCACGGCAAGTATCACCACATCAAGTGTTTACGCATCGGGCAGCGATAACTGTAACGTATTCAATTTAGTATCGGTTTCGCCTAGTACTTTTACCTGTGCCAATGTGGGCAACAACACCGTAACCCTTACTGTAAACGATGGGAAGGGAAACACCGCCACTTGCAGCGCAAATGTACAGGTAAACGACTTTACCCCACCTACTGTAACCTGTAAAAACATTACGGTTAATTTGTCGGGTACATCGGTAACTCTCACCCCGATGGCAGTTTATGACTCCGGCGCTGATAATTGCGGCACGGTCAATCTGATTTCCGTATCGCCTTCCACCCTCACCTGTGCCCAGTTGGGTTTTTCTATGGTAACACTTACGGTAAACGATGGCAACGGCAACAATGCCAACTGTAATGCCTTTGTAAACCTTATAGACATAACCCCGCCGGTATTTACCTCCTGCCCCACTAATTTTACGGTTGGCGCCGATGCCCAGTGCATTGCCATAGCAACATGGACAGAACCCGTTGTTTCCGATAACTGCTCGGCTACCTTACAGCAAACCGAAGGTTCGGCAAATGGAGATTTTTTCGGGTTCGGTGAATCAACGGTTACTTATGTAGCAACCGACCCATCGGGAAGTACCGCCCAATGCAGTTTTATGGTTACCGTTGCCGATATTACGCCGCCTACTGTTGTTTGTTATCCCAATTTAACCGTGCAACTCAACAGTGGCACAGCCGGTTTAGCGCCGGGCAATTTGTTTTTCTTCGGAAATGACAATTGTGGCTCTGTATTTTTGGAATCGCTATCGCAAAGTACCTTTGGTTGTGCCGATGTGGGAACGGTAACAGTGGTGCTTACCGCAAACGACGGTTTGGGTAATACGGCTACTTGCAGCTCTCAGGTAGCAGTAACCGATAACAATTTACCGGTAGCTTTGTGCAAGAACATTTCTGTGAATTTAGCTTCCAACGGCGCTGTTTCCATAGCCGAAAATGCAGTGGACAACGGCAGTTTTGACCTGTGCGGTTCTATAACCTTTGATACTAACATAACCAACTTTACCTGCTCCAATGTGGGCAGCAATACCGTTGTTTTAACCGTTCAGGATAACTCAGGCAATACCGCCACATGCAGCGCAACCGTTACTGTAAACGACATAACGCCGCCGGTAGCCCAATGCCAAAACATAACCATACCGCTCAACAGCGCCGGCAATGCCGTAGCTAATGCGGCGGCGGTAAACAATGGCAGTTCCGATGCCTGTGGCATTGCCAATTTAACGCTTAACCAAACCAACTTTACCTGTGCCGATGTAAACGGCAACCCCCATACTGTAACGCTCACCGTAACCGATGCTAATAACAATACTGCTACGTGCAGTGCAACAGTTACTGTTTTAGACAATACGCCACCAACCATAACTTGCCCCGATAACATAAGCCAAAACAACGACCCGGGCGTTTGTGGCGCAGTCGTTAATTTTTCTCCCACCGTTTCCGACAACTGTACTTATAATGTATTAGCCGTTCCTGCTTCGGGTAGCTTATTCAGTATTGGTTTTACCACAGTGGAAATTACCGCCACCGATGCCTCCGGCAACACAGCAACTTGTGATTTTATGGTTAGGGTAAACGATGTAGAACCTCCGGTAGTAACCTGCCCCGAAAACCTCACCCAAAATACCGATGCCGGATTGTGCAGTGCGGTGGTAAACTTTACCCCCACCGGCAGCGACAACTGTTCGTTTGGCATCAGCAGCAACCCTGCATCGGGCAGCGTGTTTGGCGTGGGAACGACTACGGTAACGGCAACCGCCACCGATGCAAGCGGCAACACGGCAACCTGCAACTTTACGGTAACGGTGAACGACACCCAAGTCCCAAGTGTAACCTGCCCCGAAAACCTCACCCAAAATACCGATGCCGGATTGTGCAGCGCAGTAGTAAACTTCACCCCCACCGGCAGCGACAACTGTTCGTTTGGTATATCGGCTAACCCGGCATCGGGTAGCGTGTTTGCCGTGGGAACAACTACGGTAACAGCAACCGCCACCGATGCAAGCGGCAACACGGCAACCTGCAACTTTACGGTAACGGTGAACGACACACAAGCCCCGACTGTAACCTGCCCCGAAAACATCGTACAAAGTACCGATGCCGGTTTGTGCAGCGCAGTAGTAAACTTCACCCCCACCGGCAGCGACAACTGTTCATTTGGCATCAGCAGTAACCCTGCCTCGGGCGCTGTGTTTGGCGTGGGCGCTACTACGGTAACGGCAACCGCCACCGATGCAAGTGGCAACACGGCAACCTGCAACTTTACGGTAACGGTAAACGACACCCAAGCCCCGAGTATAACCTGTCCCGACAACCTCACCCAAAATACCGATTCGGGTTTGTGTACGGCGGTGGTGAACTTCACCCCCACCGGCAGCGACAACTGTTCATTTGGCATCAGCAGTAACCCTGCCTCGGGCAGCGTGTTTGGCGTGGGAACGACTACGGTAACGGCAACCGCCACCGATGCAAGCGGCAACACGGCAACCTGCAACTTTACGGTAACGGTGAACGACACCCAAGCCCCGACTGTAACCTGCCCCGAAAACATCGTACAAAGTACCGATGCCGGATTGTGCAGCGCAGTAGTAAACTTCACCCCCACCGGCAGCGACAACTGTTCGTTTGGTATATCGGCTAACCCGGCATCGGGCAGCGTGTTTGGCGTGGGAACGACTACGGTAACGGCAACCGCCACCGATGCAAGCGGCAATACCGCCACCTGCAACTTTACGGTAACGGTGAACGACACCCAAGCCCCGAGTATAACCTGTCCCGAAAACCTCACCCAAAATACCGATGCCGGTTTGTGCAGCGCAGTAGTCAATTTCACCCCCACCGGCAGCGACAACTGTTCGTTTGGTATATCGGCTAACCCGGCATCGGGCAGCGTGTTTGGTGTGGGAACGACTACGGTAACGGCAACCGCCACCGATGCAAGCGGCAACACAACAACCTGCAACTTTACGGTAACGGTGAACGACACCCAAGCCCCGAGTATAACCTGCCCCGAAAACATCGTACAAAGTACCGATGCGGGTTTGTGCAGTGCGGTGGTAAACTTCACCCCCACCGGCAGCGACAATTGTTCGTTTGGCATCAGCAGTAACCCTGCATCGGGTAGCGTGTTTGGCGTGGGAACGACTACGGTAACAGCAACCGCCACCGATGCAAGCGGCAATACCGCCACCTGCAACTTTACGGTAACGGTGAACGACACCCAAGCCCCGACTGTAACCTGCCCCGAAAACCTCACCCAAAATACCGATGCGGGTTTGTGCAGCGCAGTAGTAAACTTCACCCCTACCGGCAGCGACAACTGTTCGTTTGGTATCAGCAGCAACCCTGCATCGGGCAGCGTGTTTGCCGTGGGAACAACTACGGTAACAGCAACCGCCACCGATGCAAGCGGCAACACGGCAACCTGCAACTTTGCGGTAACGGTGAACGACACCCAAGCCCCGACTGTAACCTGCCCCGAAAACATCGTACAAAGTACCGATGCGGGTTTGTGCAGTGCGGTGGTAAACTTCACCCCTACCGGCAGCGATAATTGTTCGTTTGGCATCAGCAGTAACCCTGCATCGGGCAGCGTGTTTGGTGTGGGAACGACTACGGTAACGGCAACCGCCACCGATGCAAGCGGCAACACAGCCACCTGCAACTTTACGGCAACGGTGAACGACACCCAAGTCCCAACTATAACCTGCCCCGAAAACATCGTACAAAATACCGATGCGGTTTTGTGCAGCGCAGTAGTAAACTTCACCCCTACCGGCAGCGACAACTGTTCGTTTGGTATCAGCAGCAACCCTGCATCGGGCAGCGTGTTTGCCGTGGGAACAACTACGGTAACAGCAACCGCCACCGATGCAAGCGGCAACACGGCAACCTGCAACTTTACGGTAACGGTGAACGACACACAAGCCCCGACTGTAACCTGCCCCGAAAACCTCACCCAAAATACCGATGCGGGTTTGTGTACGGCAGTGGTGAACTTTACCCCCACCGGCAGCGACAACTGTTCGTTTGGCATCAGCAGTAACCCGGCATCGGGCAGCGTGTTTGGCGTGGGCGCTACTACGGTAACGGCAACCGCCACCGATGCAAGCGGCAATACCGCCACCTGCAACTTTACGGTAACGGTGAACGACATCCAAGTTCCGACTGTAACCTGCCCCGAAAACATCGTACAAAGTACCGATGCGGGTTTGTGCAGCGCAGTAGTAAACTTCACCCCTACCGGCAGCGACAATTGTTCGTTTGGTATATCGGCTAACCCGGCATCGGGCAGCGTGTTTGGCGTGGGAACGACTACGGTAACAGCAACCGCCACCGATGCAAGCGGCAACACGGCAACCTGCAACTTTACGGTAACGGTGAACGACACCCAAGTCCCAACTATAACCTGCCCCGAAAACATCGTACAAAATACCGATGCGGGTTTGTGCAGTGCAGTAGTAAACTTCACCCCCACCGGCAGCGACAATTGTTCGTTTGGTATATCGGCTAACCCGGCATCGGGCAGCGTGTTTGGCGTGGGCGCTACTACGGTAACGGCAACCGCCACCGATGCAAGCGGCAATACCGCCACCTGCAACTTTACGGTAACGGTGAACGACACCCAAGCCCCGACTGTAACCTGCCCCGAAAACCTCACCCAAAATACCGATGCGGGTTTGTGCAGCGCAGTAGTAAACTTCACCCCCACCGGCAGCGATAATTGTTCGTTTGGTATATCGGCTAACCCGGCATCGGGCAGCGTGTTTGGTGTGGGAACGACTACGGTAACGGCAACCGCCACCGATGCAAGCGGCAATACCGCCACCTGCAACTTTACGGTAACGGTGAACGACACCCAAGCCCCGAGTATAACCTGCCCCGAAAACATCGTACAAAGTACCGATGCGGGTTTGTGCAGTGCGGTGGTAAACTTTACCCCTACCGGCAGCGACAACTGTTCGTTTGGCATCAGCAGTAACCCGGCATCGGGCAGCGTGTTTGGTGTGGGAACGACTACGGTAACGGCAACCGCCACCGATGCAAGCGGCAACACAACAACCTGCAACTTTACGGTAACGGTGAACGACACCCAAGCCCCAAGTATAACCTGCCCCGAAAACATCGTACAAAGTACCGATGCCGGATTGTGCAGCGCAGTAGTAAACTTCACCCCCACCGGCAGCGACAACTGTTCGTTTGGCATCAGCAGTAACCCTGCCTCGGGCAGCGTGTTTGGCGTGGGAACGACTACGGTAACAGCAACCGCCACCGATG
>ERZ761610.1171-NODE-1171-length-15480-cov-44.378476_pt1 | contig 15480 bp, 16 predicted proteins | sample MGYA00512164_ERZ761610 | MGnify/ENA primary metagenome ERZ761610 (study PRJEB28899, sample SAMN02850038) | bioreactor sludge metagenome | biome: EBPR Sludge; feature: EBPR Bioreactor; material: flocular biomat | place: Australia: Thorneside Wastwater Treatment... | reverse complement strand
CAAGTGCCGGTCCAACCCCTTTAATATACTGGACATGAGTCTTAAGCTCTAAAGGAGGCGCTTTGCCTTTATTTGGATTCACTCTAGGTTTGGAATCAGATCGACTGTAATTCATTCTCTCCTTGGGACACTTTCGGGTTAAAACAATTTTAGAATGATTCTAGACATTTGTCTCTAGTTTTTAAAAATCAATGATGCTTAAATAGGTAATGGACATCAATCAATTTTTTCGCATTCGATTAAGCACGCTAAGACCTGAAAAAATCACGTCTTTTGATATCTACGTATACATCGATGGACGCATGGTTTTGTACCGCAAAGCCGGCGAAGCTTTGCAATTGCAAAAAATTGAAACCCTACACTCTAAAGACACGGGAAGTTCATTTTTTGTGAAAATCACCGATCGTGACATCTATCGGGCATGGGTGAAAGAAGAAATAAACTCCACGGAAATTCCAAATAATGAAAAGGCTGCTATTCTGCGCGAATCTTCGATCGCTATTATGGAAGATCTCTTTGAAAATCCGGATGTTAATAAAGCCCTTGATGAATCTAAACCGATCATCAGTGACTTTATCAACTTCATGGATAGTGCACCCGAAAGCGTCGGCTACCTATTGAGCCTATCAGGTCACGATTTCTACACATACAATCACTCGCTTGATGTCAGTATCTATTCGCTGGGGTTAGGGAAAATCTTAGGTTTCGGCCCAAAAGAAATGGAAGAATTAGGCATTGGTTGCCTATTCCATGACATCGGTAAACGAAACGTAGCCTTAGAAATATTATGTAAAAAAGGCCCACTCGATGATGCCGAATGGGAACAGATGAAGCGTCATCCACAGTATGGCTTAATCATCTTGAATCAAAATCCTAACATCAGCGATGGTGTTAAGGCGGCATGCTTTGAACATCACGAATCGTGGGCTGGTAACGGATATCCGCAACAAATCACGGGACCTGAGATTCATCCTTATGCACGTATCGTGGCCATTTGTGATACGTACGACGCAATGACAACACAAAGATCTTATAATAAACCGATGACTCCCCACGAGGCGCTTACAATGATGAGAGACAAACTGTCAGGACGCTATGATCCCGACATGTTAAAAGCGATGCATTCGGTATTGTTCAAGATTCAGTCTGCGGCGTCTTAGTTTCCATAGAATCGGCGACATCTATTTTGGGTAGACTCGGCAGAAAGGTTTTTTAAAATACTTTCTGCCGTTGTTCTTACATCCTTCGCTAACCGAAGCTTTACAAATCGAGCATGTAAATCTAAAAACTCAGCACGCGTAATTTTTCCTTCTTTTAAAGACAATACTATTTTTTCTAATAATTGAGTCTGTCGGACAGCCGTCGTCGTAACTCGATCCAGGCTAATGATATATTTTAAATCTTCAAAATTTTTAGCCCTGTTAACCTTACTCTCGTACATAGAGTCCGTGGTCTCCATAAACAAAGCTTCCATTTCTCGTTCCTGCTCGGCAAAAAATCGATCTAACGCATCCTCTTGCGCCTGCGCTTTTAATCGCATAGCCTCAGCCTCTTCGCGTTTCCGTTTGATCAAAGTATCTACTTTTTTTCTCATGTACACCATCAATGGACTTTCTTGATTCGGTCCAAATGATGACGATGCCGTCATTATCGCGATGGGTGGTGCTAGCGTGGGACGGCTTTCAATTGCTTGCTTGGCCGACGCATACGTGACTGACATATAATCGATTGCGGTTTGTGGAAACTCCATGGATTTTAAATAGGAGGCAAACTGCGCGACACTTGTGTGACGTATCTTCTGTTCAACAAAGTATGGCAATTGATAGTTTTTATCAAAAGGCTGCTTGTGAATTTCTAAAGGTGCTAAAAACGATCCATAAGCAAGCAATCGTCCGTGGTCGTAGAAAAAAAATCGCTTAGCTCTGGTGTAGCCAGAGTTTTCATGATGCCGATCTAAATTTCCCATTAAAAAATCCAAAAAATAAACTTCGGGATAGGCGTACTGATAGCCACGATCTCTAAAATTTAACCCTGAGTATATCATACCAGGAACAACCAACTGCATCGACATTTCCTGCGAGCCTCGATGTTTTCCTGACATCGTCAACGCGACCATATTAATATTAAAAAAATCATCGATTCGATGTGTACCTATTTCCGCCTCTGTCGCTAGCGGCGTTGAGCCATCACCCGACTTAGTAAGCACCTGAATCGATCGACGTTCACTTAATTGTATCGTTGCGAGCGAAGATCGATTGATGCCTTCACCAGACAAATAAGAACCTTTGAAATCCAGGTTTTCCATCGCCAATCCTAAAAAACTCTCTAGCGCATTTCCATACGGTACTAAACCGGATCGTTTTAATGTCCAGATAGCTTCTTGCCAGCGATCCGTTTTAATTAATTCCAGAGACCGGCGATAAGCCCGTTCATATAAAGTATTTCGAGGATTCCCTGTCTTTACCAACCACGATATATTTTTCTCGTACGTAGTATAATCCTCTTGGTAGTCAGGATAGGTATCCAAAATCTTAAGCACTTCGGTTTCAAACTCATTCACGGTCGGAAGGGTCCGCGCGAGCGTCGACCAAACCAGAAAAATAACGACAAAAAAAGGCTTAAATTTAATTAAATTAGGCATAGTTTCCCAAAGGAAATCTATTGCGCCTTAAATGCCATCTTATAGCGAATAAAGCTCACTTAATGGCCTGCTTCACCCGCAACCTTAGACACCTGTAGTATTTCTATACGCTGGTTAAGGGCTCTGAATACGGTCCGTTTCATCTAGGTCTTTGAATTCAGAGCCGTCGCTATTTATTTTTTCTTTTTCTTAGAGGCTTTCTTGCGCTTCTTTTGTTTTTCCTTTTCAAAGAAGGCCGAATTGATTTGTTTTTCTAACGTCATCGAATTGTTTAGGTAGTTATACCCGCCCGAGAAATTTTTCGATTCCGTGTAGCCCATTTCACGAAGTGCAAATGTCGCAGCACCGGAACGTACACCATGATTTGAAATCAAAATCACAACGTCGTCTTCGACGATACCTTTAGCTTTAAGATTCTTTTTAAACGCAAAATTTACGATGCCTTCTGGAGTATAGAACTGTTCCCACGGAATATTTTCCAAAGGAAAGTTAGAATCCAGCGACTTTAAGCTCGCATCTTTGAATTCTTTTTCAGAACGGACATCAATAAAGTGAATTTTTGCATTTTTGAAGCGACCTACTCGTAAACCCGCTTTTTCATCCAGCCGTGTGATTGTATAGAATTTAAAATTGTAATTAAACGGATAGATAATGCGTTGAAACTCGTCGAACTTGATTTCAGAACGTGTATCTACAACCGGCATCCACATTTCTTTGTTTACAGGTGGAGCTTCTGTTAAACCGAACACTTCACGTTTAAACAATTCATAGTTGAATGTCTTTACGTTCATTACGCCCATTTCTTTTAGCATCCAAGCCACGCGACCCATTTTAGCTTCTTGCGTTTGACCTTTATCAAACACTTTCCCTAAAACAATCACTTCTGATTCTGGTCCGATCCCCCACAAGGCCAAACGGCGGGTGATGTTCAATGGATCAATATCCAATACACCTTCGGCACCATCCATATTAGGAACAGAAAAATCTTTCCATTCGACTAAAATAGAACCTGGCACTTTACTGACGTAAAAATCAACCGCATCTCGGGTATCCAGAATGACCGTATTTTTATTTAGTTTTGTGCGAATTTCTTCAAAGTTAGTTTGTACCGATTTAGTTTCAGTTACTTTAGTGGGCTGCACTTGGCAGCCCATAAATACAACAGCAAGAAGTAGTAGAATTCCTTTTCCTAACACGATCTCACCGACTAGTTCGAGTTCTTACCAGCAAATGCGTCCATTACTGAATTTAGCAATTGAACGGCTTCTTTGCGAGGACGTTGGAACGCATTACGACCCATGATGCTACCGAACGCGCCACCTTGAGCTAATTGTTTTACTTCTTCGATCAAAGCGCCTGTTTCCTTAGCTTCACCGCCAGAGAAGATCACGATACGCTTACCGCCAAAGCAGCTTTGCACGACGTGACGAGTGCGATCCGCTAATGATGATACCTTGATTCCCTGAGCCTCGTATACTTTACGAGCCGCTTCTTGTTCTAAATGAGCTGTAGGTGGTTTTACTTTGATAATGTGGGCACCCATTTGAGCCGCTAAGTGAGCCGCATACGCCACTACGTCGATGGCTGTTTCTCCCTCTTTAGATAATTGTTCACCGCGAGGGTACGACCAAATCACAACCGCTAAGCCTGCTTTTTTTGCTTCACGAGCAGCACATGCGATTTCTTCGTACATGCCTTTACGTTCAGATGACCCTGGGTAGATTGTGAAACCGATACCCGCGCAACCCAACCGTAAAGCATCGTCTACATTTGAAGTTAATGCAGAAATAGGAGCTTTGTTTGAAAATAGAGTTTCTGAGTTATTGATTTTTAAGATCAAAGGAATTTCGCCCGCAAAGTCACGCGCACAGGCTTCTAAAGCACCCAATGGGGCCGCGTACGCATTACAACCTGATTCAATGGCTAGTTCAAAGTGGTAAGCGGGATCGTAACCATCTGGATTCTTAGCAAAACTGCGAGCCGGGCCATGCTCAAAACCTTGGTCCACTGGCAAAATAACCAATTTACCCGTGCCTGCCAAACGACCTGTATTCATCATACGAGCTAAATTAGTTAAAACTCCTGGGTTATCAGAACCATACCAGTTTAAAATTTCACGCACTCTTGGGGTCATAAGTCTCTCCTGTTTATGTAATTTGAACGGACTTAAACTATTCAAATTCAAAATTTTTTTCAATATTATAGGTATTTAACACAGCGGATATATTTAGGCTTGAAATGGCCTTTTCCTGCTGTATATTAGCGCAATGATTAAAGTAAGATACGAATCCACACCAAATCCAGCTACTTATAAATTTATTTTCCCTGAGGTCATGGTCGATCAGACCCGTGAATTCACATCTCCGCAAGATGCTGAAATTTCACCATTAGCTTCAAAACTTTTCGGTTTCCCTTGGACATCAAAAGTATTCATCGGAAAAGATTTCGTTTCGATCACGAAACAAGACTGGGTTGACTGGAACGTTTTAGCAGAACCTCTAAATGGCTTAATTCAGGAACACTTGGATAAGGGCGAAAAAGTAATTCATGATTTCGATCCGAATCAAGCCTCTGCCTCTGAAGAGGATGCTGACCCAGTCATTCGCCAGCTTAAGCAAATCATAAAAAACGATATTCAGCCCGTTGTTGCTTTAGACGGTGGCGAAATCGTATTTCACTCATACAAAGACAATGTTGTATTTATTCAAATGAAGGGTTCATGTGCAGGCTGCCCAAGCTCGACAGCGACTCTAAAAGAAGGCATTGAAGTTCGTATTAAAGAATTAATCCCAGAAGTAAAAGAAGTCGTAGCTATTTAATTATTCGTCTTTGTGTTGTTCGTGTGCTTGTTTCTGCGCACGAACAATAACTTGCACTTGAACTTTGGCTGCATCTAACTGAGCTGCACTATCGGTCGTTTTCATTGATAAAATCTGCACTAATTTATCTGTTTCTATAATCATCGCCTGCATACTTTTCTGATATTCATGAAAAGCTACTTTTGAGTCTTCGTTTTTTAGCTGGCCATTGCTATCCAGTAGGTGAGATGGAGCCAACAGGACTCCTTCGCGCAGACCCGCGCTCACCTGCTGTGCCGCTCGCAATGTTGACCCAGTTGCGTCGATCTGGCCTTGCTTTATCACGTGCGAAAACACGATCTTAAATGGTCCGCCGACTTTATTTTTCATAAGGTCCTCGAGGCCAACAAGGGATTGAGCCCGTGCGAAAATTCCAGTTATTACAAAAGTGGCGATTATAAATATGCGTTTCATCGCGCGCAGTATAGCACTGACCTAGCGTAATTCAGAGGAATTTTATAGAGGCACCGAGGGCGTCAATTTAAAAAGAAAAAAATGTAGAACTGTCCATTTTTAGAACAGGTATACTAACTGGGATTCAAGGCCCCGGATCGATACCATTGAGTTAACCTTTTCCGATTCGACCTGGAAGTCTCCTGAAAATTTAGAGTTCGAGAAACCAAATTTGATATTAATAGTTTTATTCGCACGATACGCGATAAAAACTTCCTGTCCGATGTAACTTTGAAAGTGTTTAATGGATTCACCCTGCTGAGTGTAATTGAACATGCCACCGGTCAGGTATATTTCCCTCGATAATGAAACCATCATACCAATAGACGGCTTTAACAACACGAAATCAGGAAGCGATCGATCCGTTTTAGAGTGTTGTAAAATACCAAGACTCGCTTGCAGGCCCCAGCCTGAGGTGGGAGCATAGGAATAACCAAACGATGCAGAAACCGCTAAGCTTTCTTGATTCTGCGAACGCAAAGCTTCAGTATCAAACGTGGGCGAGAACAAACTGTACGACATCGCAGCAAAAAAACGCTTCTGTGACTGCTGAGCAGCCTCGGCAGGTTTCAATGTGTTTGAATCTAACCGTGGTGATGAGTCATTAGATTGTTTAACCGGAGCGGTTTCACTCAACGGTTTTCTAGATATTTTCGCCACACTATAAATAGGCAAAAGGATCATTGCGATGGTTACGAACAGGCGTACGGCGCTCATACTATAAATGATAGTACTTGCTCTAGTTTTGTTAAAGAGCAAAGCCCCTAGTTTGCTTTTTCCTGAACGAACAGCCGAGAGTACAAGGGAAAGTGATCAGAAGCTCCTTGACCTTTATCGGGAATGAATCGCTTGGGTTTGTTCTTCTTGCCCATCATCTGGGGATGCGTCACTACTTTGATAGAGCTGCGATCAACAGTAATTCCTGATCTATTCAATCGCTTATCAAAAACTAACAAGTCTAAAAACGACCATTTGTTTTTATAGTTGTGAGTACCTTCACACTCTTTGCATCCAATTTTATGTGCTACCTCACCCACCGATTCCAAGTTATTTTCAATTAATTGAAACTCTTTGTCTTCTTTTTCGATAATGTTGAAATCACCGCCCGCAATCCATGGGTTTGATTCTTTTTTCAAAATAGAATTTAAACTTTTCAACCCCTGTGAGCGCATAATAGTAGAGCTTCCTTGGGACGGTAGATGCACGGCAAACATTGTAAGGTTTATATTTTTATCGATCTTCAAAGGAACTCGCAACACCCCACGAGTTTTCTTTTTCTTGCTGGTATGTTCGTCTTCGATATTAAGCGGCACTAATTCGGACCGCCCGGCTAGATCGAAACGACTTAAAATAGCTAAATCAATTCCTCGTTTATCTTCACCTTCGATCAGCTGAACAGTTTTATAGCCAGCCACTTTCAAAAAACGGTCGTTGAATTCATTTAGGATACGAATATTTTCTACTTCAACTAGGATTAAAATATCAGGCCCTCGACCCACTTCTGCCGACAGGATCACAGTCGAGAGATTTTTCATTTTTGCATCGATAACGGATTGATTCCAGTCCAATTGATAGCAGTCTTTACGAAATTTGAAATTACTTTGGCGCTTGCATTTTTTCTTATGCTCGGCCGATTGTTTTTCGGATAGCGGTAAGTAAGTTTCGTCGTCACGATCCACATCGTCTTTGGCATCAAATAAATTTTCTACGTTATAGGTCATCACACTAAAACTGCCGTCCTTAGCAAAGGCTTGAAAACTGAAAATAACTGCAAAAATGAAAGAAATCATGATTGTCCTTCTAGCCATTTCGGCTGAGAGTGAAAATGGTGCGCGTGCCCCTGTTGATCGCGAAATCGCAATTGACACGCGTGCAACAAAAAATGTGGATACAGAGTCGCATCTGCAAATGGCCGTCCGCCATACATCGAATCCGCCATCAATGGACTTCCTAAATGCGCCAGCTGCGACCGAATCTGGTGCGTTTTTCCTGTCAGTAACTCGATTTCCACTACAGATGTTTTAGGCAAAAATGAACCATGCCCTTGAACGTTTAATTCAATCAACATATGATCGGGGCGCTCAAAATCACTGATCTTTTTCGGAGACCTAGAATCTTTTTGCATCCAGTGTCTATAGTGCCCGGGCGAGGGACCATCGCCACTAACAACGGCTTTATACATTTTATTAATGTCACGTTCTGAGAATATTTTTTGAAAATGCGCCGTTGCTGATTCTGTCTTGGAAAAGACAATCAAACCGGTGGTTTCTAGGTCCAAACGATGAACTCCAAAAACCGATCCCTTTGTTTTTTGCTGCAAACAAAATAGTAAATTTTCAACTCTGTTGTCTAATGTGGGATGGACCGGCAGTAGCGCTGGTTTATTTACAATTAAAAAATCCTGATTCTGAAAAATGACATCACGATCGAAACAAAATACGCTGGTATCAAATCGTCGTGGCATTAAATGAATGCGCACCACATTTTCCGAGTCGACGTGAAATGGTTCCAGCCTACGTTTCTGGTCCACATAAATCGCTCCGAGATATAGCAGTTCTGTCAGACATTGGTCCCAGGTCCTCGGTCCTCTGATCCGCTCGAGATGCGCTGTTGAGAATTGCTGGTTCACAATTGGCACTACATGGCTGGACCATAATTCTGTAACAGAGATTTTTCTATTAGCGCGAATAAATAGATTTGAGTTTAAATGTCCCGAAAACGTGTGGCTTACAGTCACTTTGATCCTTATTTTATTCACCGCGCCTAGTACGCTCTTGTTAGAAAATCGCCTATTTTATGCATATACTATCGATAAAAGATAGATTATATTTTTAATTCAGACTGCTGAATTTTTAGCTGAAATTTTTGAGGTTGTATTGGACAGCATTTTTAATCACGAAGTTTTTCAATGGTTTTCCCAGTTCGCCTACCAACCGAATATGGTTTATCTAGGTATCGTGTTTATGATGGTGGCTTCCGCTGTTGGCTTCCCAATGCCCGAAGAAGTGACTTTAGTTTCGGTTGGCTTTTTAGCTTTTATGGGATCACGTCCTGATTTGTTTCCTCCACCATTCCCTGGCGCACCTGTTGTTAACGTTCATGAGGCGGCGATTATTTCTTTCTTAGCTGTATTTGGTAGCGACTTTTTGATTTATGGAATTGGTCGCAAATGGGGTCGCAAGATTTTGTACCATCCTCGCATGCGCAGATTAATTTCTGAAGCCAGTATTCAGCGTGTAGAAGATTGGACAAAAAAATACGGTAACTTTGCTGTGTTTGTTTTCCGCTTTACTCCGGGTGTTCGTTTCCCAGGTCATTTAGCTTCTGGAATGCTAAAGTTTTCAGCATGGAAATTTGCCTTGATCGATGGATTAGCGGCGCTAGTCAGCGTACCAACGCAGATCTATTTACTGGCTCATTACGGAAAAGAAATCTTAGTTTACTTTTCGAAGTTTAAAATGATCGTGGCGGCTGTGATTGCTGTATGGCTGATCATCTTTTTAGTTCGCAAGTTTCAAAACCGCAATAAAGGGCAAATGGCTTGAGTCACGTCACTGTTCGCGAAGAAGATCTATTAATTCTTTTGATTGATTCTTTCTACGATTTCAAAGGTGGCGTTTTGATGCTGGGTTATGATCTGCGCATTGATGCCTATACGTACTTTGAACTGACACCACCACTAAAAAAAATCCAACTCGTGCCTGGCAAAAATTATCAAGTTAAACGAAAGATCACAACAAAGCACGCGCACCCAGATGATCACACCCCAGACGACGTACAGATTGAACAAAAAATTAAAGCCGTCGATGCGGGTAAGCTGAATGCGATTGAAAAAATTTACTACACGAACTATTTAAATCACAAAAAGAAAGCTGCTGAGCCGACACCAAACGCACACGTTGTCCTGTGTATTGGTGAAGTCACAGCGATTGAAAAGCGAGTATCCGTGCTAGGACCTTGTTTTGATTTAACCGTGAAATCTGGCGATGTAGACACCGATGTGATCGTGCGATTGGAAAACAATACGTATGAAGTTGGCGACGCGATTTGTTTCTTACTACGTAAGATCGGATCAACCCAAGGCTGGAGCTATCGTGTTCTGGGCTACAAAACTAAGCAACAGACTGCTGATTATTTAAATCCTGATTTCCGTTCGCTGCGCAACCTAGAGATCAATCCGATTGATTTTAGGTAGTCAGGTTTTAGACACTGCCTTCGTTGGGAGCGATGACAAAATGTCACAGAAGCGGCCACTCTGTCTGTATCGTGCAGAGAATCACAGTCGGAAACGACCTTATTTGCATTATACGCACGAATATTTAGTCCTATGATTTGCAAAGTAAAAGCCTATGGCACAGATACTGGACGAATCTCCATTTGCTTATGACGAACTTTTTTTCTCGAGAACCGATTTAAAAGGTACGATCCAGGCAGGCAATAATGTTTTTCAGCGAGTATCTGAATTCACGTGGGATGAACTCTTAGGTCGTCCTCACAATGTGATTCGCCATCCTGAAATGCCGCGTGCCGTTTTCTATGTACTTTGGAAATTCTTAAAGGCGGGAAAACCAATAGGGGCATTTGTTAAAAATAAAGCAAAGTCTGGTCGCCACTATTGGGTGTACGCATTAGCTCTCCCCGTTAATTCTGGCTATCTCTCGGTTAGACTGAAACCTGGAGGTGACTTTTTCACTAAAATCTCTGCTGAATATGAAAATCTTAAAAAACTAGAAGTTTCAAAAAATTTAAGCCCTGAACAATCGTCTGAAATATTATTGCATCGCCTAAATGAAATTGGCTTTAAAGACTATGAAAGTTTCATGACGGAAGCCCTTATCGACCAGCTCAACTATCGCTCTAAAAAGATGGATAAACCTCCTTCAACGTTAAGTGTTGATTTAGCCAGGTTAATGTCCGGAAGCTTGCAAACAATCGAATTTTCTAAAAAAATCCTTTCCGCTTTTAAAACAAACAAATTTGTACCTTTAAATTTAGAAGTATATGCGTCTAGGCTTGGTGAAGAAGGCAAAAGAATTTCGGTCGTTGCTAACCAATATCAAAAAATGGCTCAAGAAATTAACGCGCAGATTGAAAAGTTTGGCACAATGTCGATACAGGTTCTAGAACAAGTCAATCTTGGTAGATTTCTTCTGGGCTCATCTGACCTTTTAGATGAAATAAAAAACTATTTAGTCAATGAACCAGAGCATCTCGACAAAGAAGGGTTCGAAATTTTCGATCAACTGATCGCAGACTATCTAGGCGAGTCCCTAAAAGGCGTTCAGGAGATTGTTAAAGTTATAAAAGATTTCTCCTTAATCTGTGAAGATTTGCAAACTCTTGGCTCTGGCTTAGAACTCGTCCGGATTACTGGAAAAATTGAATCTGCAAATTTACAGCAGTCATCTGAAGTAACCGAAATGCTAAATTCCCTTCGCGGTTTCCAAACCATTCTCGGCTCGAGTCTAAAAGATATTGTCGCACGGAATTCACTTATGAAAACTCAATCGAGTGACCTCCTCGTCGCCATTAGGAAGCGCACCTAGCGTTAGGTTCTAAAATATATTTCACGAACTCGTCGGCAATAGGCCGTCTATCTCCATACGTGGGAAACATATGCCATAGAATATCGGGACCTGGATTTACCTCTAGAATGGCCGCGCCGTCGGTTGGCGTGATCGTTTGAGAAATATCTTTGCATATTAAGTCTATACCGGCGACATCGATTGAAAATAATTTAGCGGCCTCTTCGCAAATTTTCAAATTTTTAGGGCACGCTACGTCCGTGCAATCGTATGCAGCGCCTCCTGAGTCTAAATGATTTGAAAAACTAATTTGTTTTGATTGCGCTTTTTCCAAAATGGACGCCAGACTTAATCCTATAGATTGCAGTCGTACCTCTAAGTCTTCATTTACAATAATCGGCCGCAGAGATTTTTTATCTTTTGCGTAGCCCCGTTTTGAGTCCTGATTCAGCTTTGCAATTAAATCGCGAACTGTTGATTGACCATCGCCTAACAGAATGAGCGGTGCACGTTCTAGCACAGCCAAGGCCTTCCCGTTAATTACGAGAACCCGATACTCGCGGCCTTTTACCTGTTTCTCTAGGACGACCGAACCACCATATTGGGACGCATTCATCAAAGCCGTCTTTAACTTTTCTGAATCACTCACCCGATCAGTAACCCCAATGCCCCTATCCATGCGATTCGGTTTAACTATAACCTCGCGGTGCACACGCAAAAAAGTAACCGCTGCATCGGAAAACTCAGTACAGATCATCTTTGGCGCAACCGGTAATCCAACTGCGGCCATCATTTGGCCGCTTAGAAATTTATCGGTCACCAGCTTTGCATGTACAGACGATAGAAACGGGGACTTGGTTTTATTCACCAAATATTTTTTATCGCTTCTATCATGTAAGTAGATAAACTCGGCGCTAGGAACCCCACCAGGATACGACCAGGCATACCCCAAACGTTCCGCAGCAAGCGCAATTTCTTCTAAAGTCGGATTAAGCATTTTAATTCAATTTACCTTCTAAAAATTGAAATTGGGAACGGGCCGCAAGTACCGACGCCATCGAGCCGTTATTGGCCTGATACAAATCAATCAAATCATCGGCAGGTGTTCGGCCCGACAAAACACGTTTTTTGAAATGTTCTAACGGAGCCGCATCAAATCCCCATTGCGCTAGGTATTTTGGGGAAAGTTCAAAAATTTCAATTAAACGTTCCTTCACTGCTTCGGCTTTTAGTCCATGGCGCGCAACCTGTCCAAGATCGTAAATACGTGCGTGCTTGCCGGCGCGACCTTTTAAATCTGGATTCAGCAACAGAGCCAAGAAACACAAAAACTGACACTGAAAATCCAATGTACTGTTCGGCATATCGAAAACTTTAAATTCCAAACGCCAGTTTTCATCCGGATGAATTTCAATCGGAGGCGCGATGATACTGCGTTTGAACATTCGAAAGGATTGACCAAACTCCCCACGCATTTTCCATAGTCCATCTTCAGTAAATGGCGACGCTACGCTGATCGCTGATAAAGCGGGCCCATAATAATCAATTTTAGATTCTAGATCTTGCAGATCGATGGTTTTACGAACTTCTTCTGGAACAGCGATATTGATATCGGGTCCATACGTCGTCATTACCTCCATCGCCCATTGCCAGAAATCGTGACGGCGTTTGTTTTGTGGGCCGCTGAATTTAGTTTCACGTGGATGGTGAGACAAAGCCACAACACCCAGGCCTTCCGCCGCTAGAGCGGCCTGCAGACGCTTAAGCAAAATCTCAAAACCTTTCAGGCATTCTTGTAGTGAGTTGTACACGGGCGTACGGATTTCAACACCTTTGGGTTTAATATCTGTTGCCGCAAAGTCCTGATCAATAACGTGATAGCCTTCAACTACATACGGCATTAATTTTTTATGAGGCGGTTCAAGATCAAGACCTTCCATGCTGCCCACATCATCAAACGGAATGCTTTCTAAAATTGTATTCAGTCGATCAAATGTAATTTCTTGATGCCACAAAGGCCAATGATCTTTTGTGCGGACTAAAATAAATTCTGCTTCTAAACCAAATTTAAAACCACTCATGTTTTTCCTCTTTTTTTAAACACTGGGATAATCCAAATTAAAATTCCTGTAATCCAAAGCAACAAAGCCCCGATACCCGACGGAATAAAAATCCAACTCTTAATCCACTCCGCGAACCAAGACCCATCGTGAACTAAAATAAAAAACGTTTTCCAGCGCTTGGCTGAACTCAAAACATCACCCGTGTGACCATGAATTTGAACTTCCCAATAATTTTTAGCACGCACGCGAACGACTGAAGATTTAGGACGGGCATCGATTTGAGCGACGTCGTTCCAAGTTTTGATTTCCGCTTCTGGAACGGATTGCGCGATTTCTAAAATACGATCAAATGATAAACTGATACCTTCCGGTGCGATACTTTTCGTTTCTACTTTAGGTTGCAACCATTGAACTTTGGAACTGATGGATAATAGAATTCCCGTAGAGAAAATTATAATTAGCGGAACCGCCAAAATAATAGCCATCCATTTATGAATCGATTTAGAAGATCTAAATACCTTTACTGATTTATCACTCATGAAGTCTTGGAAATAGCGACTTCAGATGGCAAAGTCAAAACTAGGAGCTAAAAGCTCCTAGGAATGAAATCTAAAAGAAAGCAAAGTGAAAACGAAATGAAAACGGGCTAAGCCACTTTTTTATCGACTTCGAAGCTAGCATGACAGCACACGTGCAGGCGTGCTGAATGTTTGTGGCCGCGGAAATCGTATTCAGGCCAGAAGATTTTCTCGTAACCTTCTGAAATACCGAATAACTCTTCACGGATTTTAAAGATCAAACCCGCTTCAGAACCTAGTAACCAATCCATTTGAATCAAGTACAGTGCTTGTTCTAGCTCGATCGGATTTAATTGATTCAAAAATGTTGCCGGTAAGTTTTCAACCAACTGACACGCATTGTGCGAGAACTTTTGGAAGTGAGCTTCCAATGGCTTGTGCAACAGCTTATCAATCTTCACATCACTGGAACGACCAGTTACAAATGGCGCGAATAATTTTTTAAAATGGAAAAACAAAAGTGCATCATTCACTACGTATTCAGGTTTTGCTAAATAATCAGTGATTGAATCCATTTTAATAGCTTCATGGGTGGCATCTTCGATAAATGAATTGTGATCCAATGCGACCAATGAACGTACGTTAGATAAGAATGAAAATAACAACAACAAACGCTGTTGAAATTCTGGAGTAAACGACAACGAGAAATTATATAACAACGGTTTTTTCATGTGATCTTCTAAATAGTCGATCAACGGAACTAATTGCTGTAGTTCCTTGACGTTCACTTTGTTAGCCGAAAAAACATCTTTTAGAACATCATTCCACTTCTTTTCAATTTTTTCAGTTAAAAGACTGTCTACATTTTCTGTACGCTCTGTTAACGCGACAACACGCTTTCTTGAACGACCATACAATTCGTAATGAGGTTCCATGGCGCGCCAGAAATCCATTGAAGACTCTAAATCGTAAATACATCGGGTATCCAGTGTTCTGTGCATATTGGCGAAGCTTAACGCCACTAACACGTCGCTGTGGTACTTAAATGGCTTGTGCGGCTTATGATCGCGATCGTGGTTTTTAAAGAATTCAACCTCGGTCGGCTTTAAGATTGGGCCGTTTTCCATTTTTAATTCATAATCGAATGACTTGTTTTTTGACTTCATAAGTACCTCAATATACTTATGTCTTTCGACGCATAACCCAGGAATATGTAGACTAGTTTTATGAAAATTAACGGACACATCGATAGCCACAATCACCTTGCCAAAGTCCTAGGGACAGCGCCCGACCTTTTGGAGTCCTGGGTTCCTGAAGCCGAGGCCAAAGGTATTGGTTTTTTCATGCAAGGCGGAATCGATCCCGACGACTGGCAACGCCAGATCGAGCTTCAAACGCGCTTCCCAAATCAAATAGGTTTGT
>ERZ761610.1167-NODE-1167-length-15521-cov-29.425967_pt1 | contig 15521 bp, 10 predicted proteins | sample MGYA00512164_ERZ761610 | MGnify/ENA primary metagenome ERZ761610 (study PRJEB28899, sample SAMN02850038) | bioreactor sludge metagenome | biome: EBPR Sludge; feature: EBPR Bioreactor; material: flocular biomat | place: Australia: Thorneside Wastwater Treatment... | reverse complement strand
GACCACCGAGATCTACACTCTTTCCCTACACGACGCTCTTCCGATCTGTTTGGGAAAAAGTACACATTAAACTTTCGGTTGATCACTAACCACAAAAGTGCAAAACAAACTTTAAAGTTTGCCTAAAACCCAAATCTTGTGTAACTGCTGTTGGCTGTCAGGCTATTCTTCAATTAGTCTAATAAATTTTTCTATTGTCTTTTTAAGTTCTTCTTCCTTTTCATATTCAAATTGAAATTTGTCAAACTCTTCCATAATTTCATTCATTTCTTTTGAATCTTTTGAAGTGTTTTTATGTTTAAGTCTATTCATAAATTCGTCAGCAGTCCAATATTTGTCTTTCTTTAAGTTTTTTAGTTTCGTAAATAAAAAATCATCAATTTGTGTTTCATTATCTTTATAGACTAAATCAACTAGTCCGAAATCTACCATTTTTTGAGAAGTTAATAATGCATTTTTCAGTCTGTTTTTTTGTTCTGCATTAATTATGCTTTTAAAGTCTTGCTTTTCAGTTCTTGAGTAATATGACATAAAATTACTTTTAGGTCTTAATTCAAATGTCCCTTCCCATCTTGTAGTTTCATTTTCCGCACATTTAATAAGCCATTCAACAGTTTCACTTCTTTGTTTTTCCGTGTCTGTAATTTTAAGAATTTGTTGGATTTCTAAAATTCTTTTCTTGTAAATTTCTATCTCTTCTTTTTTTAATGTCTTCGCACCATAATTTAAGGCGTGAGTATAAAATTTTCCATTTTTTTTATTCTTATTTATAAATGAAATCACATAGGTGCTATCAAAGTATCTGTCAGGTGTAGGACAAATCATATTTGGATCGAATTCAATTTCAATAGTGTCTTTGCTGATTTTGCCTTGTAGGTTTTCTAAAACTGCAATTCTCGCCACTCTTGAACCCCAATCATCTTTATCATTTTTCTTTTCATATGTGTTTACAACATAACCAACAATTATGTATTGACTTTCGATTACGAGTTGTCGTAATGGCCTTGGTGATATTGGAAAAGCAAAAATATTACTTGTCAGTCCAAAAATAATCAGCAAAAAAATAATCGTTGTTTTCATCGTGTTTGTCTTTTTAGCTTGCATATAACTCCCATACTGCCACAAAACGTCACTCGTTTCCCCAAAACTACAAAACTTTGACTAGCCATCCAAACCTGAATAAGAGAAATTTCTCTATGCCGGAGTAAACACAATGTGTTAGACGTTCTTAGCTGTGGTATCTGCCCACGCTTTATCCCAATTTTTCTAAACATTCACCGATGATTTGTGCAACAGTTACCCGTGTTACCTGCTGTTTTTTTATCTTTTGTAATTGTCCCAAATTAATTTTCCGTCAAAGTCAATTTTGTATTTCGTCTTAGCAAAGTCTGTAAGTAAAATTTCGTCACTTTCAATTTTAAATGCTTCCTCATTATCTATGGATACAAAAATGTCCGCACCGCCAAATTCCCATTTTATTTTTCCGTCTTTGTCAAGTTTTGCAACTTGAAGTTCTCCGTGTACAATGTAGTCGTCTTGTTGTTTAAAAATCTGAAAACAAGTTGCTTGGTCTGCTTGAGCTTTCCATTTTAATTCAAGGTCTGGAAGTATCAAACAAAATATAGTGTCACAACAACAAATCATTAATTGGTCTTTGTCAAGAAGTGATGAGTTTTGATGAATATCTGTCGCCCCGCCCGAACCAATAATTATGCAACTATCAATGATTTGGTCGTCTTGATAAATTTTAATTCCGTGTTTGGAAGTCGGATATTCTGTCGCACCGTTACCAAGGTAATGTTTTGAATAATTGAAGTTGTTGTCTGATGAGCCAAATTTGTAAGTCGGTTCATCAAGTACCTCAATTGTCAAGTCTTTATATTGATGTCGGTTCATTTTCTTGTTGTCCTAAAATAGCTGCTAACGGGAGACGGATTTGCGTAGTTACTAAATGCAAACGCAGTTTGTTAATGAAGTACTTGAGCAAATTCGTAGATGTACGCCGTTGGCGATGGTGGGGCATTTGGAAAACGTCAGCCCAACACTTGCATAAATGCCCAATAGAATTACAAATGTTGAGTTTACAACTGTCAGCCCCACTATTGCCAATACGATGTTGGCAGTCGGTTTTCTATTCGTCTGCTGTTCCTTTTCTTGCTGGTTGTACATTGTCTGGTAAATTTGCTTTTACAATTTGTAGAGCTTCCTCAGCATTTCCTTCGCCAAGATACTCACTTCTATTTTTTGTCACTACAAATTGCATTTCTAATTTCTTAATGTCCTGCTCTGCACTATTCTTTCTTTCTTGAATTGGGACGAAGTTTTCAAATAGTTTTGGCGTTACACTTGGTAAATTGTCTGTATCATAAGGATAACCTGTACACCTACTAAAACACAGTGTGTACAAACTTGTAAATGGGAACAATTTATTCAAGACATTGTCCTTGATTGCAAGTTTAACAAAGCCGTGAATTTCTGTTCTGTGTTGGTCTTGCAAAATTAAGTTCCAAGTATATTCAACTTCATTATTGTTGTCAAACGCTAATGCTTTGTCGTTTGGAGAAACAAAAGAGAATTTGTCAGCCAATTGTTTTGTAGTAATGTCGTTGGAAAGCCAAAAATCTAATACTTGTGCAAGGTCTGAAATATTTGTAGTTTTTCCGTCTGCAAGCCAAACGCCTTCTTTCCAAAAGTCAGGCAGATAAATTTTTTCTTTGGCACCAATGTAAACCTGTGAAAATTTTTGTCCATTTTCAATTCTTGCATATGTCAATGGAATTTTGTCCAACTTACTGTCTTGTGTAACTCTCAAAGTTGAATTGAGTTTTTCAAATTCAATATTTATTGCATTTTGAAGTCCACCAACTTTGTCCAATTCAGGATACATTGTCTGAATAGGTGTCTTTGGTTTAAATGTTTTAAAAAGTCTGTATAGCATTTTTAATTATCGAATGGTGTCGTACTAAAATTACCACCATCGGTCAGCGGATTTGCGCAGTTACTGAATGCAAACGCAGTTTGTCAATGAAGTAATTTTGCAATGTATAGACTTACGCCTCCCATATTGCCACAAAACGTCACTCGTTTCCTCAAAACTACAAAACTTTGACTATCCATCCAAACCTGAATAAGAGAAATTTCTCTATGCCGGAGTAAACACAGCACCTTAGCGATTTTCTACTCTTTTCTCATAGTAAGATGCGTTTTGATCTTGCTGATGTCCGATGAATTCCGATACAATATCCGCAGCAATGTCCATCGTTCTGACGAACTTTTCTGTTTATGCACCAATCCTGAAACCGACGGGGGAACATAACGTGACTATGGCATTATCACCCAAGTACAACCATCAAAAGCTATGCTCTCATCGGGAAGTGTTTGGAACAATACAATCTCAATACGGAAGCCAACCCTTTTCTCTTGTATGTGCTTCGTTTCCGGAAACCGACAGTAAAGCCAGAGAAACACCCGAAGAAAAATCCCACCCTGTGAAAAGAATAAACAACGCGGTGCGAAGGCAAGCAGAACCATGCAAAAATTCTCTCTTTGCTTTCTAATCAGCCGAATACTGTTATTTTGCATATCACACAGCAGATACTGTGATACTTTTACGACACCACAAAAGGAGCGTCTATGTCAATTGCTTCACTATTGGGAAGATTGGGCTTTGTCTTGAGTCTTTTATTTTTTTTCTTGATGGATATGCAAGCGGGTAAATCGCCGCTGTTTATAGAAAATAAAGGTCAATGGGATAAACAAGTCCTTTTTATGGCGCGATGTGACGGCTATGCCGCATGGGTAACGCAAACAGGAATTACCTTCGATTATTATCGCCCTATGGGCAATGCTGTCTCGAAAAGTAAGAACTCACCCCATGAATTGTTACATCATAAGAAAACACAGACTGAACATCATGTGATACAAATGACATGGGATAAAGGATTGCCCCCCTCCGACATTGTTCGCTCCAATCAATCCCGAACATGGCATAACTATTATTATGGCAATGACCCCACACAATGGGCTGAACATGTGGCACTGCACGGCGAAGTGCTGTTACGTAATGTATGGTCAGGCATTGATATACGCCTCTATTTTGAGAATAATAATTTGCGCTATGATTTTCATACCGCTCCACATGCCATGCCGCAATCTATAGTTCTCAAATTCGATGGTGCCGATTATGTGCATATCACGCCATCATCTGCTTTGGAACTGGGTACGCACATGGGGAAAGTAGTGCATGATGGCTTAATGGCTTTTCAATATATTGACGGTAAAAAAACTATTGTTCATGGACATTTCAAAAAGCTCTCCGCTCAACGTGTCGGTATTAATCTTGATGAATATCATCACGATACACCGCTTATTATTGATCCGTATGTCTATCAAACATTTCTTGGAGGCGGGGCTGATGATTTACCTTTTGATATGGTCATATTGAATAATGCTACGCTTGTAACAGGTACCACACAATCCACAAATTTCCCCACAAAAGCCGGATATGATAATACATTTAATCTTGCTAAAAGCGAAGCATATATGACCTATATGCAAGAAGATGGTAAAGATATTGTGTGGTCAACATATCTGGGACAGAATACTATTAATACTCAACAAAATTATGGTTCACGCTTATTCATTCATAATAATGAAATTTATCTTGTCGGCGTGGGTGGCAGTGCTTCTTTTCCTACAACAACAGGTTTATATGATAATACCAATGATGGTGTGACTACACCGGGCGAAGGTGATGGATTTTTTGCAAAATTCAGTGCCGGCGGCGGTTTACTTTTTTCCACATTTATCGGTGGTCCAAATGGTGTGGCATATCCTTTTGGTTTGGCACGTGCCAATGATGGCGATTTTATTATCAGCGGTATTACACCTACGGCAAAACGAATTCCAACAACAATTAATGGCTATTTGGGTGGTAATAATGATTTTTTTGTGATGAAAATGACAGCTAATGGCGCCAATCGCCCTTGGGCACGTTTTCTCGGCGGAGCACAAGAAGATGGCAATCAATCCGGCGGTGTGCATATTACCAATGTTGCCGTTCTCAGTAATGGCAATATTGCTTTTTCGGGTGGCGGGTCATATTCCAATTCATCAAACAGAGATTGTTATGTCGCATTATTATCATCGGATGGCAATAGTGTCATTAATTCATTCTTTGTAGCAGGAAGCGGTGATGATATTATTCATGGAATGGCTCTTGATAAAGATGACAATATTTTTATTACAGGTGAAACATATAGCTCTAATTTTCCAATTCCTTCCGGTGGTTTTGCACCTAATTTTACGGGTACGGGAAGCAATGGCTTTATTATAAAATATTCACCTTCTCTTGCCCCTTTATCGGGTACATTTATCAGTGCAACGGATACAAAATGTTTTGATATTGCCATCGCCAAAACTTCCACAGAAGTATTTATTTCCGGTGTGACGGGCGGACCGACAACATTTGCAGCTTTTGTGGTAAAACCCCATGCATCCAATATAGAAACGGGTATTGTTGCAAAATTTAACAATTCGCTTAATTCATTATTATATGGCTCATATAATACAACAAATGATATTCGTAATATTGAAGTTTCTGATGCAGGAGAGCGTTTTTGGATTAATGGATTTTCCCATCCGAGTATGATTACTACTCCGGGTGTTTATGATAATACACCTAATGGAGCAATTGATAATTTTATTTCATTTATTTGCATTGATTCAGCATATTCACCCACAGTATATGCCGGCACAACAAAAAATATATGTTTGGGCGAATCAGTGGAAATCGGTAAAGATCCCATTGCCGGCAATGGATATTTATGGACACCTCCCACAGGTGTTACCAATACGACAGCTTCTAAAACACTCGTAACGCCGACAACAAAAACACGCTATACCGTTGTGGTGCGCAATGGTGCGAATTGTCCTATTCTCGATACCGTCACGGTATTTGTTTTTCCCAAACCTATTGTGCCGGATTCTGTTTTACCGGAGAAATGTTTGGGGAGTGGCGAAATATATCGTTTACCACGAAATTATGGTCCGGGACATATATTCAAATGGGATATTACAGGCGGTATCATAAATGGTCCGGATGATCTGCAAGATGTCAATGTAACATGGACACAAGTAGGAACGGGCACTCTCACTGCTAAGGTCACAGGTCCGGGCAATTGTACCGTTGAAGGGAAATTAACCGTAAGAGTAAATCCTTCCATGACCGTTGCCATTACTGAACCCAAAGATGAAGGTGTTTTTGTTTGTTATGGCAAATCTGTTCAATTACAAAGTGTCGGCTCAGGAGGCACGGGGTCGGCTTCCACATTTACATATAGATGGGAACCTGCCACAGGACTAAATTCGGCGACTATTGCCGCTCCTGTCGCCACTCCCACAACAACAACAAAATATAAAGTGACAATCACCGATACCAAAGGATGCAGCGCCACCGACAGCGTTTTTATCAATGTGGGCAATGAAATGAAAGTGTCGCTTGGTAATGATTTGACTCTGTGTTATGGTAATGAGGCTCGGCTTGTAGCAAATATTTTAGGCGGTGACCCACCGTATATTTTTGAATGGCGAAAAAATGGTGATAGCCTTATTCAATCGGCAACAACAAATGAATTAAAAGTCACACCTTTATCGAATATGTTATATACTGTTATGGTGTCCGATGTCAATAATTGTGTGATACGCGATACCATTATTATTTCGGTTAATCCTGAAATTAAAGTTAATGTCGGCGATGATATGGGGATTTGTATTGGTGAAAAAAAGACACTTAATCCACAAGTTGCAGGCATAGGTCCTTTTTCATATCAATGGCAACCGACCACAGGATTAAGTGATGCCACTATTCTCACACCGGAATTTACCGCTTCGGTCTCCGGTCAAACAAAATATACACTCACCGTCACAGGAAAAGATAATTGCACCGGAAAAGATGAGATAATTATTACCGTTGGCGGCGCTGCTTCTCTTACAGCACCCACCGATTATACGTTTCCAAGTTTATCGGGCTGTGAAAATGAAAAAATTGAAGATATTGAAATTCAAAATACGGGCACAGATCCGATAGTAATGTCACCTCCCACAATTATCGGAAATGATTTTACCTATCTCGGTTCGGATATTCCCTTAAATTCCATACCCGGTGGTGCTCGTGTAAAACTCAAAATTCGTTATGCACCGCTAAATCAAGGTAATTCACAAGCAACACTGCGATTAGTCTATAATCCATGCAATCAAACCAAAGATATTATTCTTAATGGTAGCAAAAGCGGCATTACCGCTCCGCAAATTCCCGATACTGTCAATGTGGGCGATATAGTCTGCGAAACTATGATGGGCAGCGCAACATTTACAATTACCACAACAGGTACGGATAATTTTACGATTACTGTAAATTCCACCAATGGTGCTTCATCGCCTAATTTAACAACGGATGTTACTCTATTCAGCGGTTCGACACAAACATTTACCGCACAATTAACCGCACAAACGACTACACCAAATGGTGAGTTTTTCGGTTATATTGATATTTCATTAGAGCCATGTGCGCTACAAAAACGGATAGTGATTAAAGGAAAAAGAATAACACCGCCAACAATGACTGCCTCAAATCCTATATTAAATTTCGGTATTGTGAATATAGGTTCTCCTACAAGTCTGATGACAATATTAACAAATACGGGTACAACACCCATTCCATTAAATACAAATAGCTTGGCAAATGTGGCAGGGCAATTTTCCATACTTTCCACCAATCCCGTTTTGCCCGCACCACCGCAAACCATAGATATTCAACCCGGTGGAAGATTAGAAGTGACTATTGGTTTTTCGGCAACTGTTATTGGTGAAGAATCTGATAAATTAGAAGTGACTTCTCCGCCGCCATGTGCATTATATGTAGGCGTGGAACTTATCGGTGAAGTTATTGATGTAAATGCACCATCTATTGAGGCATTAGACTTCGCATTTCCCATATCACTCAAAATCGGCGAAATAGATAATGGAACAGTCACTGTCATCAATAATGGCAAAGGACCGGTCACTATTTCTTCTGCTGCCGCTGTGTTCGAATCAAATGATGATGCAGTGTTCAGTGTGCTGCCATTTACTCCGCAAGTGCTTGCCAATACCAATGATCAAATGACTATTCCGATACGCTTCGCACCACAAACAGGAACCCCCGACGGTGTCAAATTAGGCATACTTAAAGTAACAGGGCAAGATCAATCCGGCGCAGATATATCAGATGAATGCACGATAAAAGGTATTGTCACAAGTACTTTCATACCCACATTAGCTTTGGAAAATCATAATTTCGGTACTATTGGTATTAATACATCCAAGGATAAAGACATAGAAGTAACAACCAATTCCCCGACTGATGAAATCATACAATCAGTTATTCCTACCAATGGTGATATGGGTGATTTTGCTGTTATCGGTTTTGTACCAAAAGCAGTCAATAAAAATCAACCTTTATCCATAAAAGTACGCTTCACGCCGCAGAGCATTGGTGCTAAACAAATAACACTCACGGCAACAAGTGCAAGCGGTCTGCAAACAACATCAACAATCACGGGTGCGGGAGCAAGTTCCTCGGCAGTTCTTGTTGTGGGCAATAATCAAGGATATCCGGGCGATATTGTCTCAATTCCGATTCAACTGACATCCGCCAATCAGCTTGCAATCTCAGGGGCAAAGCAATTTAATGCACAATTAGTCATGAATGCGACGGTTCTGGAACCAACCGATCCTGCCATGCGCGGAACCATAAGCGGATTTGACCGAACCATCAATCTTACTTTACCGGTACAACCCATAACAAGCAATATTCTCGGGACTATTGAATGTAGAGTTATGCTCGGAACAGATGATACAATCACATTACAATTACAGAACCTCGATGCCGGTGGCGCGCCCGTTGGTTTATCTGCCCAAGCCGGAAAATTTACCGTATTGGGTATATGTGAAGCCGGCGGTAAACGGCTCTTCAATCCTTATGGTATGCCTACCGTGTCCATTATGCCGAATCCGCCGCATGAAGGCATGAATATTGACATTCATACCGTAGAAACGGGTCATCATACCTTGCGCATAATTTCCTCGCTCGGCGAAACTGTCGCTGTCATTAGCGATGGAATATTAGAACATGGTGATTATACTTTCAGCTATCCGACGGATAAACTATCGAATGGCACATACAGAGTAATTGTGCAAACACCAACAATGCAAATGAGTACTCAATGTGTGATTATGAAATAACAAGAGGGGATTATCTAAATAATACGGCTAACTCTATGGCTTGGGGCTTATGATTCCCGAGAAAATTTTTCCATTTTATGTTTGTCGTAATACCTAATTTTGTATCAATACTTATTACTCATCAAAACTCATCAAAGAATATTTCTATGGTAAAACAAACGGTTACATTAATTAAAGGCGACGGCATTGGTCCTGAAATCGCCGAAGCCATCAAAACAATTTTCGCAGCAGCAAATGCTCCTGTGGCATGGGAAGAAGCCGATGCGGGGCTTTACTGTATTGAAAAATACGGCAATGGCTTACCTAAAGAAACTCTTGATTCTATTGCACGCAATGGCATTGCATTAAAATCACCCACCACAACCCCCATAGGCGGCGGTCATAAAAGCATCAATGTGACAATTCGCAAAACGCTTGAACTTTTTGCCAATGTTCGCCCATGCAAAACATTCCCCGGCATCAAAACACGTTATGATAATGTGGATTTGATTATTGTCCGTGAAAATGTTGAAGATACCTATGGCGGTATTGAACATATGCAAACACCCGAAGTTGCCCAATGTCTGCGTTTGATTACCAGCGTCGGCTCACGTGCTGCTGCGCGTTATGCCTTCGAGATGGCACGCATAGAAGGACGTAAAAAAGTAACCTGTGTCCATAAAGCCAATATTCAAAAAATGACCGATGGCTTATTCCTTCGTTCCTTTATGGATGTTGCCGGCGGCTATCCTGCCATTGAACACAGCGATATCCTTATTGACAATTTATGTATGCAACTTGTTATCAAGCCGGAACAATTCGATGTACTCGTATTGCCTAATTTATTTGGCGATATTGTCAGTGATCTTTGTGCAGGTCTTATTGGCGGTCTTGGCGTAGCGCCCGGCGGTAATATCGGTACCGACGCTGCTGTGTTTGAAGCTGTGCACGGTTCTGCGCCGGACATCGCCGGAAAAAATCTTGCAAATCCGACAGCACTTCTCCTCTCAAGTATTCAGATGTTACGCTATATGGGAGCAACAGACCATGCTGCCCTCATTGAAAATGCCTTAACCAAAACATTGGAAGCAGGCATCAAAACACGTGATATTGGCGGTTCGGCAACAACAACAGAATACACCGACGCTATTTGTGCGGCAATTGCCGATTTACCGGCTGTTGCGCCGTCGGCTGAAGCAATAGCATCGCGAGTGCGCATTGCACGTGAGGAATTACGCAAAGAACAAGCACCGTGGACTATCAAAGGCGTTGATATATTTGTTCGCACCACAGATATTAGTCTTTTACCGAAATCAGTAGGAAAATTGACTTTAACTATGGTATCCAATCGCGGCACAAAAATTTATCCGGGCGATATTCCCGATATTGTTATTGTGGATTGTCAGCGTTGCCGCTACACAGCACAAAATCCGCTCACCGATGATGATATTTTGGAATTTCTCAATAATTTCCCTGCGGAACTTCCGTGGATGCACATTGAAAAACTCCATGAAGAAAATGGCGCTGCCCTCTATTCAAAAGCACAAGGCGAATAAGCAGCACACTATCCGATACTCACAAAAAAAAGCAATCGCAAAAAACGATTGCTTTTTTTATTACCCTTAGTGGGAGAAATGATGATGGGGGGTGCCTGTGTCCCTCTTTTGAGAAAAAGGGAAAATATATTTGAAATTCTTTTAATCTTGAGTTGGCTTATAGTTTTTATTTCTGGAAGGGTTGAATTTATGAATTAAATAAATTTCCAATGCAGCAGCTATAAAATAGTAGTCCTTATCAAATCCGATAGTCATAATACTCGTGACCTCTTTCCAGTTGTCTCGTGGTTTATACTGTTTCATTTTTTTTTCCTTATCAACCTTCCAATAGTTCTTAAGTCTATCGCCAAGCCCATGTCCTTGATATTTTTGATTACTTTTTCCTATGGCAACACCAATATAAATTATCTTTTCATCTTCAAACAAAGCATAGCAGCCTCGTTTATCATGGTTAGGAATAGTACCATCAAAGAGCCAATGTGAACTCCATGCAGGAGGTTCGATATTGTTAATACTCCAGAATAATTTGAAAAAATCTGAGGTTGCGGCTTTTAAGCCTTCTTCGTTATTGATCATAAAACCACCTTATTGTTATTGAATTATAATTATGTATTTCTCTCTAAAGATTCTTCATAGCAATTAAGCCGAGACTCTTGTTTGAAAAAAAGGTCAAGACAGAACTTTGTATAATATCAAATATGACTCATCATTGTGTATATATTAACCCAATCTCGCATTTGCACACTTCTATATGCATATCTGTACTTGTCGCCCATTCCTTCCCTCAAAACTACAAAACATTTGCTGTCAACTATAATTTTCAAGTTTGCACATCAGCCCTTCATCGCGTCAAATGACTGCGTGCGGATATGGTTCTTGTTCTCATTTTGTCAGCCGTTTGATTTCTTCGGCAATTTGTCCTACAACTTCTTCATTTTTTATTCTGTCATCAATACTGAAAACCACAAACACTTGTCCACCGAATTTTTTAGTGAAGTCGTCAAAACTTGCTTTCATTCTCTCGGTAGCTGAGTAGTTACCAAAATTTGATTTTGTGGTTATCGGCTTTATCTGAATACCAAATGCTTTGTCACCAACCCAAGCGAGATAATCAATATCGCCTGCATGGTCAAGTTCGGGGTCGCTTTCTTCAAATTTTATGTTTGGAAAGGTCTTTGCAAGATTATCCTCAATGACAGATTTTTCTTTGATAAATCCGTCAAAAGTTCTGTTGATAGTAAGGTTATGAATGTAATCAATACAGTCCTGTAAAGTAAGTTGGTTAAATGCCTCTGTCCATTCAGGAATTACTATCTCTTTGATTTTTACAAAAAGTCGTTCTCCAAGTTCTTCCAAGCTCTCCTTCGTAATTTTAGCCGGTGCTTTTCCATCTGTTATTGCATTTTCAAAATACCACTTTTCCCATTCTTCAATGGTTTTGGGTTGGCACTCACGAATAAGTGCCATGACTGCTCCAACTTTATTGGGTCGAGATAATTGATATGTCTGTGTTGCGTAATTGAGTACTTTCTCTTTCTTTCCAAATTCTTTGGAGTATCGTTTTATCATTTGTCTATCCATTTTGTTTTTGCAAGAGATTTAGAAATTTGTCTTTGTATTTAAAATCAATATCGCTGTCCACTTGCACCAAACCGTTTTTGATTAAATGAGCATTAATGAATGTCTTATTTTCAAGATAGAGATAGCAAAGTAAGTTGTTTTCCGTGTCGTGCTTTACAATATCATATTTTAGAAATACTCGTTTCCCTTTCGTTTTTTCAATCAGGAATGATGTTGCTTTGCCATTAATTATCGGGTCTTCTTTTACTCCAAGAAGTTTTACAATCAAGTCATTGTTCAAACGAATTTTTTCAGGGCTGATAACTTCTTTTACCGTAAATAATTCTTCTCGCTTACTTGCACTGTCCTTGTCAATCTTAGAACCAAATTGAAGTTTTTTTACATCAATTTTCTTGTCAAGTGTATGTGGGTCTTTGAAAATGTATGGTAGTTTTTGTATTTCTTTTTCAAAATTTGCTTTCAATGATTTCTGTTGTAAAAAATCATACGTCGTTCCGTTCAAATCCTTTTGATGAACTTCCAATTTTTCTTTAATTATTGGAATAAACTCGGGATTGATTTCAAAACCAATTGAATTTCTATCTGTATTTTTTGCTGCTAAAGCTGTTGTTCCACTTCCTGCGAATGGGTCAAGAACAGTTTCGCCAACAAACGAAAACATTTTAATAAGTCTCCTTGGCAATTCTTCCGGAAACATGGCAATATGTCCGTTTTGCTTTGCTCCTGCAAAATTCCAATGCCCTGCAAAAAAGGTATTCCATTCTTCTGCTGTCATTTTTGAAAGTTCTTTTTGTTCTTTGGTCGGTTTTGGGCTGTCGCCTAATTTTTTAAATACGAGAATGAATTCATAATCCAATTTCAAAATCCCGTTCCTTGGATATGGATACGAACCCATTTGAACGCCACCACCTGTTGTGTTAGATGTCGTTACTTTTTGCCAAATGATTGCACCCATATAATCAAACCCGATGTTTTCACAGAACTTGATGATTTCTTCTCGAATGGGAATGACTTTGTAACGCCCATAGTACACCGCTCGGGCAAATTGATCTCCAATATTTATACACAACCTACAACCATTGTGAAGAGTCCGGTAGCACTCTTTCCACACTAAATTCAAGTTATTGATGTAATTTTCGTAGCTGTCGTGAAAGCCGATTTGATTGTCAGTTCCGTAATCCTTTAACTGCCAATATGGTGGCGAAGTAATAGCCAAATGCACCGAATTGTCAGGCAATTCAGTCATTTGTCTGCTGTCACCGTTAATTATTGTATGTTGTGTTTTCAAGTCGTATTACTATAAAAATTTGTATCTGTCAAATATATTTAAAATGTCGAGTTAAGCGTCCCAAAGTTATCAAGTTTTTACTTGTCGCCCGATGGTTGTAGTGTCGTTTTACCATTGCACCTATATCCCACCAGCCGCAATCCGCCCTTTTCTTCCCCCAAAACTACAAAACATTGTCCATACAAAGATTATTACTCACGTTTGCGCATTGTTGCCAATTATTCTTCTAAAAATCACCGATGGGCTGTGCAAAAGTTATGGGGCGTGAAAGTAGTGATTAATTTTTAACCGATATGTATAGTCGTAGTCGGGAGTTCCACTTGAAATGTAACTTTCGCTTTCAATGCTGTGAATACTCTCAAGAGTGTGTCCATTGTTACATTGCTTGCATCATTTTCAAGTCGTGAAATTTGGGCTTTTTGAACACCAATTAATTTCCCCAACTCCTCTTGTGTGAGATGCCGTTCTTTTCTTGCCTGTTTAATTGCTTTACCGATTAAATCAAGTTGCAATTCATACTCAAAACGATCTCGATTGGGTGTGCCGATTTTCCCAAGAATCTTGTCTTGAACTTCATCAAATGTGTGGGTTTTCATATCTTTTTTATTTTTTGTTTTTCATTAAAATATAGTGTTCGCAATTGTTTTGCTCTCTCAATTTCAGAATCGGAAACTTTACTGCGCTTCTTAATAAAACCGTGTGTTGAGACTACTAATGTGTTATTATTATCCGTTTTATCCCAAAATGCCAATAGCCGATACTGCAAACCTTGATACAAAGTTCTAAACTGCCAAATATCATCTCGTAATTTCTTGAATATTTTGGGGTCAATTTCAATCTGTGATTTACGAATATTGTAAATAATCTTTTCGGCATGTTTCTTATCCAATGATTTAACAAATTGGAAAGCCTCATCAAGAAATGTTATTTCAAAAAGTTTTGTCATCTACTCGATTCGTTTAAAGCGCAAAGATAGCAAAAGGTTTCATTAAAACGAAACTTTTCTTGCGAAGTTCACAGATACTATTCTCATGAGAGCTGGATATACATAGCAACCGTGAGGGGTGGCAGACGCAGTCTGACGGGGTGGATTCCGTATCCAAACCTATAAGGTTTTGAAAACCTTATAGGTTTATGGTAATCGTCCATTCCATCAAACTCTTTTTCTATTAACATATCATCCCTTCGGGATTAATCGGCAGCTGTTATAGTTCAAAAATTCCCCTCATTGAGGGGTGGCAGACGCAGTCTGACGGGGTGGATGTATCATATCATCCCTTTAGGATTATTAACAGGATGAAGCGCGACAAAGAAAAGAGCCATTGAACATCATCTGTATATCTGCTATTGAGCCATGCTCATCATCTGCCCCTGTTTTGTGACCATCTGTCCCTGTTTTGTGACCATCTGCCTCTGATTTGTGACCATCTGTCCCTGACTTATGATTATCTGTCTCTGTTTTGCGACCATCTGCCCCTGTTTTGTGACCATCTGCCTTTATCTTATGACCATCTGCCTCTGTCTTATGATTATCTGCCCCTGTTTTGTGACCATCTGTCCCTGTCTTATGACCATCTGTCCCTGTCTTATGACCATCTGGCTCTGACTTATGATTATCTGTCTCTGTCTTATGACCATCTGCCCCTGTTTTTTGATCATCTGGCTCTGACTTATGACCTTCTGGGAGCTTCTTTTCTATTTCCCGATGCTTCCAATCTATTTCCCGATGCTTCCAATCTACTTCCGCATAGGCGGAAACACATCAGAAGGAGGCGGAAATACACCAGAAGAAGGCGGAAACACGCCAGAAGGAGGCGGAAGCACGCCAGAAGGAG
>ERZ761610.1157-NODE-1157-length-15597-cov-20.310192_pt1 | contig 15597 bp, 13 predicted proteins | sample MGYA00512164_ERZ761610 | MGnify/ENA primary metagenome ERZ761610 (study PRJEB28899, sample SAMN02850038) | bioreactor sludge metagenome | biome: EBPR Sludge; feature: EBPR Bioreactor; material: flocular biomat | place: Australia: Thorneside Wastwater Treatment... | reverse complement strand
GAAAACAATTTTCTTCCTTCTAATTTTTATTTTTTGACACATAACAATGTCACCAACCTCAACCGAATTTACTATAGTCAGGTTTTAGAGGGTTGGAGATCGGAGATTAGGGATTGGTGATTATTTAAATTTTTCTCTAACCTCCAATCTCTAACCCCCATCCTGTCTAAGAACCTCTTTAAATGCCTCTGTGGTGGAACTGGTAGACGCGTCGGATTCAAAATCGAAGTGAGTGTACGGGCATGAAGGAGAAAAAACTAGCTGGAAAACAGATGTTTGGCACAAGCATCCGGTTTCTGGTAAAACGGTAAAAATACGGCTCAGTCGGCACATAGTCGGCACGGGCTAAAACGAGCGCCCCTGTGGTGGAATTGGTAGACGCGCTGCACTCAAAATGCAGTATCAGCAATGATGTGTCGGTTCGAGTCCGACCGGGGGCACCACCGATAACGAAGGAACTATATGGTTGAAGATTCTCAGAACGCCGAAGCGAAAAGCGACAAGCCTGTATATTTGCAGCCTGAGAACCAATCCAAAAAATACGATGCCCTGTTTGTCGAGATCGACAAGGGCGATATTAAGCTCCCGATGTTCCAGCGCGAATTTGTTTGGGAAAAAGAGCAAACCGCCAAGCTGATAGACTCTATTATAAAGGGCTTCCCTATCGGCACTTTCATTTTCTGGAAAACGAAAGAAGAGCTGCGCAGCTACAAGGACATTGGCAATCATAGACTACCGGAAACGCCGAAAGGCGATTATGCCCAGTACATTCTTGATGGGCAACAGCGCATCACGTCCCTTTATGCCATTCGCAAAGGCATTCGTATCACTAAGGACGGGAAAGAAATCGACTACCAGGACATTTTTATTAACCTCGACTTCGACCCAAAAACGGATGAGCAAATTAGCGTCGTAGAAAAGGTTGAAGGTAAAAATTACATCTCGGTTCACCGCCTGCTCAATGCCGATGTGACCGATCTGATGGATGAATATGACCGCGACACCTTGAAACGCGCCAGCGCATTTAAGAATAAGCTGACCAATTACGACTTTTCGACCATCACGATTAAAGACTATCCGATTGATGTAGCTTGCGAAGTATTCTCGCGCATTAACACGGGCGGCAAATCCCTTACGGTCTTTGAAATCATGGTTGCCAAAACCTATGACGAAAAGCTGGGTTTTGACCTTGCCGAAAAATATGAAGTGCTGCGCGACGGTTCGGATGAAGAAAAGGAATCGCTCACCCAGGCGAAGTTTGAAACCTTGCCGGAATCGGTCATCATGCAATGCGTGGCGGCAATCACCGTGCGCGCCGTTAAGAGCAAAGATATTCTGAAAATCCCGCGCGCAACCTTCATTGAGAACTGGGAGCCCATGAAGGCTTCGCTATTCTCGGCCATTGATTTTGTGCGCTCGGAATTGCGTGTGCCAGTTTCCCAGCTCCTACCTTATCCGGCAGTGCTGTTACCGCTCACCTATTTCTTCAACGTGATGAAGAACAAAAAGCCGAGCAATGAGCAAGTGCGTTTGCTTGAGCAGTTTTTTTATTGGGTTGGCCTGACCGAACGATACAGCTCTGCGACGGAATCTAAGCTGGCCGAAGATCTGAACAAAATGGATTTAATCGCCAAAGGTTCGACGCCTAATTACAATTCGCTGGAATTGATGATTGACCCCAAGGCGATCGAAACGACGTTCTTCTCTGCCGGCAACTCATATTGCAAATCCATCCTCTGCCTGCTCGCCTATCAGCAGCCAAAATCGTTCGATACAAACGGGCTTGTGATTCTCGATAACAGCAATTTGAAAATTGCATCCAGCCGCAACTACCATCACTTTTTCCCCAAAGCCTACGTCGAGGAATCCCACAAGGGCTTAGAGGCTAACCTGATTGCGAATATCACGCTGATTGACGGTTATTCTAATAAGCACCGCATTGGGAAGAAAGCGCCGAGCGAGTATCTGGCTAAATTCAAAACTGATAATGCAGAACTTGCAGAAACGCTTAAAACACATCTCATCCGTGATATGGAATCCTACGGGCTCACCGCAGATGATTACGCAAAGTTTGTTGCACGGCGGGCGGCGGTAATTGCTGCGGCATTAAATGTAAAGCTGATGTCGATAACGGCAATGCAGGCAGAAGAATCGCTAAAAGCAGCATAATTCTAAATTTCCTGATTTCTTAGGCTTAAATGCCACATTTCAAGAAAACAACCATAGCGCGAGATTGCATACTTGCAATATATACTTATGGTTGCTATTCTCACCTCCTCCTACAGATTGCTTTTTTATGTGAGCATGTTGGTCACAACCAGAAAAAGGAGGTACGGGAGTGAATAGAGTTCATAAAATAGACGTTGCAAAAACGCATATGCCCTCGGCAGACAAAGCATTTTTAGATTGGTTCGATGCGACAATGGCTTTGCCCCATGATTATATGGAGGAAATATTCCGCTTACACGCCCGGAACATAGAAAAAATACAAAAAAAGAATGGTACAAATGTGACTATTGCGGAGCGTATTGCATCTTTCAAATCAGCAGCCAACACTATTGCCGGCCGAGTGGCTAAAGTGCGAGTAAGCCTAGCGATACACAATATTGATGATGAGGATGAAGATTAGTTGCGTCGCACAATTTGATATTGCCCCCGCTTGTTAGCACCAGAAAACTTTACGGCTTTATGTTGCACCAGGAATGCAATATCAGATCTGGCAGTGCGCAATGAAACTTCCCATGCTTCGGAAATATCGGCTGCTTTGATATTTTCTCCTTGCTGCAACAAGCCGAAAAACCAGAGTTGACGATGATTCAGTTTGCAGCGTAGCTTGGAATTGATGGAAAGATTTATGGTGAAGTTTTCTTCACTATAAATCTTATCTGCTACGCTCGTTTCTGTGCTTTTGCGAGGTACTGTTTTTCCATCCCCGTTTGCTTCCAAAAGGTCGGAGCGGCCTATCAGCTCAAGCAAGGCTGCGAACACGCGCGGCGATGATTGCGCCAGCAATAGTAAGTGTACGGAGCTTGGCGCATTTCGCCCTTCATACCAGTTTCTGATAGCGCGTGGGTTTGCGCCAATTCTGCGCCCTATACGCTTCACGGCAGAGCCTAAAGCGCCATAATCTTCCCGCAAGGCTTTGGCGATTAATGCTGCAACAAATTGCTCATTACTGGTGGCAGAACCACCAGGAAAAACTTGGTCTTTTTTAGAAACGGACATTTTTATACCTCCCGATTAAATTACTCAGGGAGTGAGTATAAAAAACGTGTCAACTCGGCACAAAAACCGGATTTAAGAGTGAGCTTCGATAAACGAAAATATCGCCAGAACGTACCGCCAGCCACACGTCGCAGACGTGCGGCAATGTATGTTCGCATGTCCACTGACCACCAAAAATATTCGACAGAGAATCAGGCCGAGGTTATCAAAACCCACGCTGATCGAACTGAAACCGATATTGTGGCGGTGTACGAGGATTCCGGCAAAAGCGGCCTGACCATCGAAGGCCGGGATGATCTGCAAAGGCTGATTAACGATGTGCAATCGGGCAATGCAGATTTCACCGTCATCTTGGTATTGGACGTTACCCGCTGGGGGCGGTTTCAGGATGCTGATGAGAGCGCCTATTACGAGTATATCTGCCGCCGCGCGGGAAAAGACGTGGAATATGTTGCAGAGCAATTCACGAATGATGGCAGCCCCGTTTCCACTATCATCAAAAGCGTCAAACGCTCTATGGCTGGTGAATACAGCCGCGAGCTTTCCGGCAAGGTCTTTGGTGGGCAATGCCTGCTTATTGAGAAAGGCTATAAGCAAGGTGGCCCTGCCGGTTTTGGCCTGCGCCGAATGCTCATCGACGAACACGGCCAGCCGAAAGGCGTATTGAAGCGCAAAGAGCGCAAAAGTCTTCAGGATGACCGCGTGGTTTTAATACCCGGCCCCCAGGAGGAAATCGAAATTGTCCAATGGATGTATCGAGCTTTCACCGAGGAAGGCATGAACGAAACTGACATCATGCACTCGTTGAATAACCGCGGCATTCTGACGGATTTGCAGCGCGAATGGACGCGCAGTACGGTTCACCAGGTACTGACGAATGAGAAGTATATCGGCAATTATCTCTTTAACCGAGTTTCCTTTAAGCTGAAAAAGCGGCGTGTTCATAACCCGCCTGAAATGTGGGTGCGCAATAAAGGCGCGTTCACAGCGATCGTCGAGCCGAAGTATTTTTACGAGGTGCAGCGTATCATCCATGACCGCAGCAAAAAGCTGACCGATGAAGAAATGCTGGATTTGCTCAAAGTGCTGCAGGAGCGCGAAGGCTGGTTATCGGGCATGATTATCAACGAAACAGAGGGTATGCCTTCCAGCACTGCCTATACATATCGGTTCGGAAGCCTGCGCCGTGCATACCAGCTCATAGGCTATAGCCCCAGCTATGATTATCGCTTTGTTGAGGTAAACCGCCGCCTGCGCGAACTACACGCTGAAATTATCAAGGACACGATTGCAACCATAGAGGGCTTTGGCGGCGCGGTAAAATATGACCAGAGCAATGACCTGCTGACGATAAACAACCTGCTAAAAGCCTCGATAGTCATCTGCAAATGCTACCAATCCCAGGCGGGCAGCTATCAATGGAAGATTCATTTTGATACGAGCCTGCGCCCAGACATCACGATTGCGGTGCGCATGGATGAGAAAAACGAACGCCCGCTGGATTACTATTTATTGCCCGCGCTCGACGTTGAGCAGCCACATATTCGCTTATTGGAGCATAACAGCCTCGCCCTCGATGCCTACCGCTTCGATGATTTAGAGCCATTTTTCATGATGGCAGAACCCGTAGCAATCAAGGAGGCCGCATGAGCAAAGCGAAGCGTATGGCGCCGATAAAGATGATTCCGATAGACCGGATTAACATCCTCAATCCGCGCATCAGGAACAAAAAGATTTTCGACGATATAACGCATAACATCGTGCAGGTGGGCTTGAAGCGGCCTATCACCGTCACCGCCTGCCACTCGAAGCAGATGGACAAGGATTACGACCTGATTTGCGGCCAAGGACGGCTTGAGGCTTTCGCCGCTGTCGGGCAGACGCAAATCCCGGCCTTCATTATTGATACCACGCACGAAGAAGCGTTGATTATGAGCTTGGTGGAAAACCTTGCCCGCCGGCAACACCGCTCGCTCGATCTGCTGCAAGGTATCGCCCTTTTGCAGAAGCAAGGTTATTCCCCGGAAACGATTGCACAGAAAACCGGCTTGAGCGGCGAGTATGTGAAGAACATCCTGAATCTGTTGGAGCGCGGCGAAGAACGTTTGGTTACGGCGGCGGAGGCTGGACACATCCCGCTATCGGTAGCGGTGGATATTGCGCTGGCTGGCCCCGACGATCAGCGCGCCTTGCAAGAAGCCTATGAAAGCAAAAAGCTGCGTGGCAAAAAACTGATGATAGCAAAACGCCTGCTGGAATCACGCAGGCGGCGCGGCAAAGCCACTCGCAGCGGTAGCCAAGGCCCGCGCAATCGGCAATCGCCCAGCCTCACGGCCAATGACGTGCTGAAAGTTTACCAAAAGGAAGTTGACCGCAAGCGGTTGCTGACCCGCAAAGCCGACGCGGTGCATAACAAGCTGCTGTTTGTCATTGAAGGGATGCGCGGGCTTTTGAAGGATGACGGATTTAATACCTTGCTCCGGGCGGAGGGCATGACTTCCATGCCAAAGCAGCTCCGGGCTCTAATTGATGGGAAAAACTGATATGACGGAAAGAGGTAGAGGTAGGCCGAAGAAGCTACGGGTAGCAGACGGTGAAATCAAAATTGGCTTCGATTCAGAAACAATCACGCTCCGGCTCGACCAGATTGCGCCGCTAAAGGTGATTTCCAACGTCACAAAAACAGGCGAGAAATATAAGCAGATCAGCGCATCCATTAAGGAAATAGGCATTATCGAACCGCCTGTTGTGGCGCTGCAAGGCAAAGCCGCTGGCCGCTATATCCTGCTCGATGGTCATATGCGGATTGAGGTTTTGAAGGAACTGGGCGAGAAAGATGTGACCTGCCTGATTTCAACAGATGATGAATCCTTTACCTACAACAAGCATATTAACCGCCTCTCGACGATTCAGGAACACCGCATGATTTTGCAGGCGGTGAAGCGCGGAGTGCCGGAAGAAAAAATTGCGCAGGCGTTGAACCTCGACGTGAATAGCATCGTGCGCAAACGTAACCTGATTGACGGCATTTGCCCCGAAGTAGTGGATATGCTGAAAGATAAAATCGTGCCGTCGCAGGTGTTCCCTATCCTGCGGAAAATGAAGGGTATGCGCCAGATCGAAGCAACGACTTTGATGTGTGATGCCCAAACTTTCAGTGTGAGCTATGCCAAGGCATTGCTGGCGGCAACGCCGAAAGACCAGCTTGTTGCGCCGGAGAAACCGAAGAAAATTAAAGGGCTTGATAACGAGCAGATGGAGCGCATGGAAAGCGAGATGATGAGCTTGCAGCGCGAATACAAATTGATCGAGGAAAATTACGGTACGGACGTGCTGAATCTGACTCTGGCTAAAACCTACCTATCGACGCTTTTGGGAAACACGCGGATTGTGAATTATCTCAATAAACACCAGCCAGAGGTGCTTTCCCAGTTTCGTAAAATCGCGGAAATGGATTCTCTCGGCAAGGACGCAGCCTAACTTTTTCAGCATCGGCCGCAGGTCTTGCCATATCATGTGAGTGCCAAACACAGCACCGCATACAAAACATAGCGCGAACGCTAGGTATTGATTCATGCCGACATTTACCAGCACCCAGGCAAAGCCAAAATAGATGCTGAACGCGCCGGCAAGCAGTGAACAGATGAACTCTCCTGCCAGCGAAGGTGCTGCTTCCTCTTCGTCGGCCCAAGGTTTATTTCCCATATTGTGCCTGCCTTTCAGACACCACGGCATTTAGCACGCCCAGCACCGCTTTCTGCGTTGCATTGTCCAGCTTGTTATATTGCTTTATGAGTTGCAGGGTTGCGCGGGATAAGGCCAAGTCTGCATCATCAAAATCGGCCAGTAAATTTTCCTCGAACCCATCCGTGAAATAGCCGATCGGCACGGCGTATGCCTGTGCAATCTCAAACGCCCGTTTATGGGATAGATGATTTATTCCCTTCTCGTATTTCTGTATTTGCTGGAACGTTAGCCGACACCGCTTGCCTAATTTTTCTTGGCTTTCGCCATGCGTCATGCGCAATGCCCTTAACCTCTGCCCAATATATATATCTAGCGAATGTGGTGGCTCGGTATTATCCTTTCCTTTCAGTATCTTTTGATTGATTTCTTTCATAATCATTCCTTTGTTATGCCATTTACGACAATGGCGTATAATGAGTAGGTTATCGCAATTTTAGGTTAGATAGTCAAATATTGAGCTAGATTCTCACTAGGTGAGAACATTAGTCAAAATTGCCTGTTAGCGTCCTCCATTAACCTTTTGAGGTACAATGGAGGATTTGCTGAAAATGAAGAGTAATAATTTATGTGGAAAACGGGTTAAATTGGCCCGTATTGAGAAGGACATGAAGCAGGTGGATTTATCAGCCGCTCTATCCGTGGATTTTGAAATAGAAATATCTCAGAAAGCACTTTCGCGTCTTGAACGCGGCGTCCGCCCGGTTAAAGATTTTGAATTGGTCGCGCTGGCGAAACTGCTGGGTGTCGATGTGACGTGGCTATTATTCGGTAAGAAATAAGGTTTGCCGCGCCTCTGCGACGATTTCATATCTCCCTAAAAAGATTAGGGATTTTCCGTTGCAACCATATCTTGACCCCTAAAATTCAGCCTCTATTATGATGTTGTCAATTAATAAATTGGCAGGGTGTCGTAGCCCTTTCTGAGAGCGGTAGTGTGACCGTTTTTCGCACTCCTCGACTATGGTCGGGGAGGCGTTAGCGTATGTCCAGGGCGAGAGCCTAAAGGCTAACGCAACCTCTCTTTCAGAAGGTTTACGAACTCCCCGGCCACCAGTCGAACAACTGGTAGCTATTCGAGGAAAGAGATAACAAAAAGTTGATTCAACCGGAAGTATCTCTAATTTAAGAAGGAATTTAATTAGGGGGCACGGACGAATCATGAATGAGAATGCAAGGACAGACAATAAGTCCACACATGATGCCGCTATAAAAGCACTGATTGATACTGCCGCCGAAAGCTGGCGGTTTTCGCGGGTTGTCATCCGCATGATGGGCAAATTAGATGCAAGCGACACTTCCCGCTTTGCCAGCCAACTCAATTATTATTTGGAAAAGCTGTTTGAAAACCTTGAACAGGCAAACTTGCGCCTCGTCAATGTTGAAGGACAGGTTTACGACACGGGAATGGCAGCCACAGCCTTAAATATCGCTGACTTCGGCGCTGACGACCACTTGCTTGTGGATCAGATGCTAGAGCCAATAATCATGGGGGCGGATGGGCTGGTTCGCGCTGGAACTGTAATGCTAAGGAAGGCCGCGCTATGAAATATGTGGGAATAGATTTAGGAACAACCAATAGCGTGATCTGCTCGTTTGATGGCGAAAACGTCCAGCTCTACAAGAGCCCGGAGCAGCATGACGTGACACCATCCGCCATTTTCATTGATAAGCGTGGCAATAAATATGTCGGCTCGCGCGCCTATAACAATGCCGCCCGCAACCCGGATAATGCCGCTATTCTGTTTAAGCGCGTCATCGGCACCAGCACACCCATCAAGCTGCCAGCGGTTGATATTACGATGTCGCCGGAAGAATGCTCGGCAGAAATTCTGCGTGTTCTGTTTAGCTACCTGCCGGAAGATGTAAGAAATTCTGATGATACGGGTACGGTCATCACCGTGCCGGCTGCATTCAACCAGATGCAAAAAGACGCCACCATGTCAGCCGCTGAATTGGCTGGGCTTGGCCGCGTGGCCTTGATGCAAGAGCCTGTTGCCGCTGTTATGAGCGTCATGCGCCAGCGTTCAGGCGATGGAATATTTATTGTCTATGACCTCGGCGGCGGAACGCTCGACGTAGCGATTGCCGAAAGCATTTCCTCAAGAGTGAATCTGCTGGCGCATGGTGGGATTGCAATGTGCGGTGGGCGTGATTTCGATAAGGCGTTGCTGGATAAAGTCGTTAAACCGTGGCTGCGCGATAAGTTCGATCTGCCGGAAGATTTGAGCGTTAATCCTAAGTTCCAGCCTTTGCTACGCATGGCGACTTGGGCAGCGGAAAAAGCAAAGATTGAGCTTTCACAAAAGGAAAATGTGACCATCAGTGCGTCTGAAAATGAGCTTGGTGTTAAAGATCAGGCGGGCGAAGAAATCTTTATCGACATTCCGATAACCCGCGCCGCGTATGATGAGCTGATTGCAGAAAAGATTAAGGAATCTGTCGATGCCGTGCGCGAAACGCTAGAAAAAGCTGGTCTTAGCTCCCAGGACGTTGAGCGGATTGTTTTCGTTGGTGGCCCTACGCAATACAAGCCGCTGCGCGATAAAGTCACTTTCGAGCTGGGGATTGCATCGTCAACAGACGTAAACCCGATGACTGCCGTTTCCGAAGGTGCGGCTGTGTTTGCTGAATCCATAGATTGGGCTTCGCAAAGCCGTGGCAGGAAAAACTCACGCGGCTCTATCAGCGCAGATGGTAAGCTGAAATTAGGGTTTAATTTCGTCGCCCGCACACCGGATTCTAAAGCGAAAATTGCCGTAAAGATGGATGGCAAGGTTATGCAGGGTGCAGAATTCCAAATTGACAGCCTTGATACCGGCTGGTCATCTGGCAGGATTGCGCTGAAAGACGGTGCAATGACTGACGTGGCCTTGACCAAGGCGGGTGACAATACTTTCAAGGTATTCGTTTTTGATGCTGATGGTGGCCCACTCTCGCTGGATAACAGCAAAATCGTCATAACGCGCACTGCCGCGGCTATTGATTCCATCCCCTCATCCAGCTCGATCGGCATTGAAGTGCTGGATAAGCTCGGCGGAAGGCCAGTTCTGGATTATCTGGTAAAAGAAGGCGATCCGCTGCCGAAGAAAGGCAAAATGACCTTCAAAGCAAGTGAATCACTCCGCGCAGGCGGCACGGGCTCTATCAATTTCAAAATTTGGGAAGGTGAAATTGCAGACCATATTAATGATAACCGTTTCGTCGGCGCGCTTTCGATTAGCGGAGCCGATTTCGATGATGGCGTGATCGCTGCCGGTGCGGATTTAATATGCGAATATGAAGTCCTTGATTCCGGCAATACCGTCCTCAAGGTTTCTGTGCCTAGCATTGGCGGCACGTTCCACAGCGCAAAGAACCTCTACTCACGGCAGGCAGGCCAGATTGATTATACCACGGCCACCAAGCAGATTAAGGAAGAAGCCAGCAAAATGCGTGAGCGCCTGACGGAAGTATCCAAAAAGGTGAATGACCCGAAGCTGGATCAGGCTATCGAAAAACTCGACAAAGCCGCCAAGGTGGAAGCAAACCAGGACGACCCCGAAGAAGCAAAGCAGGCAATGGATGGGGTTTTGGATGCGAAGAAAATTCTGTCCGAAGTGCGCAAAGGCAACCTGAAAGAAATCCGCCAGCTCGATTTGGATAAGTGCGTCAAGAATTTTGAAGATGTGCGTGAACACGCTCGCCAGTCAGAGGCCAATACTTTTGATAATCTGGTACGCACGGCGCAACGCTCGATTGATAGCAATAGCCCAGATTTTGAAAATATCATAAGCCAGCTCTGGCAGCAGTTCTTCGTGATTCTCAGTCGTCAGGATTGGTGGATTGTGCATCGCTTCAAGTACCTGTCTGAAAATGACCACCTGTTTATGGATAAGCACGTCCATTCCGAGCTGGTGCAAACTGGTCAGGAAGCGTTACGAGCTGACGATATTGATAAGCTGCGCAAGGTATTACACCTCCTTGAATCGCTACGAATTGATACAGGTTCCGATGAGGATTTCATAGCAACCACCAACATCATCAGGGGGTAGCATGGCTTTAGACGCATGGTTGCCCGTTAATTATGAGGTTCCGCAGGAAACAAAGCTAAAGGCCATTCTTTTTCAGGGTGGCGATTGGCAGATTTACAGCACTCAAAAAGGCGGTCGTGCGCTTTTAGCAAAAGAAAAACTGGCGCAACGCTGGGTAAAAAGTGGCCTGCTGGATGATGGCGCCGCCCACCCATTCCGATATGGGAAAGAGAATTTTTATTGCTTGAACAGTGATTCTAAGCACACTCTCGCCCCGCTTAGTGACTGTCGCGCACCAGGCGATAAAGGTGAAGCTCTCGCATTTGCAGAAGCATTAAAGACGACGCGAAAATTAGATGGTGAAGCACCTCTTAACGAGAACAGCCTTTACGTCGAAAAGATTACGCGGGTTTTGCCTACTTACTGCGATAGCGTTGCATTGAGCGATGACATTATCTTAGGTTTCTGGCTATCCGGCGGCGTTCCTCTGCCAACCAGCGCGGAAGAGCGTTTGGTGAAATTAATGGGCTGGGCTGGATCTGATGACCTTGCCGATTTACGCGCAGCCGCAGGCGTGACGCAAGAAAAGCGTGCTAAACCCGCTGCCAAAAAAGCGGCGCAAACTAGCGCTTTTACTTTGGCTGGGCGACCAGAGCTTGAGAGCTTCCTTAACGAACACGTTATCGACATTGTTCAGAATCAGGACAAATACAAGGCGCTGGGTATCCACTTTCCGGCCGCGATTATCCTGCATGGCCCACCGGGTTGCGGTAAGACTTTCGCCATTGAGCGGTTGGTAGAATATTTGGCATGGCCCTATTATCACATTGAGGCTTCCAGCGTTGCCAGCCCGTACATCCATGAAACCAGTAAAAAGATTGCCGCTATTTTTGATAAGGCAATGGAGAACTCGCCTGCCGTCATCGTGATAGATGAAATGGAAGCATTTTTATCCGACCGACAAGGAAGCCACCAGCATCACGTCGAGGAAGTAGCAGAGTTTCTGCGCAGGATTCCAGAGGCAATTAAGAACAATGTGCTGATCGTTGCAATGACCAACCGGATTGAAATGATTGACCCGGCTATTCTGCGCCGTGGCCGTTTTGACCATGTAATAAAAGTAGGCATGGCTTCGGAAATGGAAGTCAAAGCCCTACTGGAAAAGCTGATCGGCGAACTGCCGCATGAAGAAGGCATAGATGTGAGCGCGCTGGCGCATACACTTATCGGCAGGCCGTTATCTGACGTTTCATTCGTCGTGCGTGAAGGTGCGCGCCTATCAGCTCGTGCAGGGCATTCGCAGCTCACCCAGGAAGCAATTAATAAAGCATTGGAAACATCGCCCGCGCGTGATGTGAACTATTAACGCAGGGCGGAAATATGGATGAAGAACCAAAAAAGAAGAAAGGATTTGCGGGGTACGACTCGTTAGGTTCTGATATTTCCATTGATGCGAAAGCGCCCGTTGAAGATGACGTGGAGCCGGAAAATGAAAGTGGCGATACGGCGAGCGTTTATGCCCCGAAGCAGGAAGGCAAAAGCAAAAAATGGTGGTGGATTGGCGGCATTGCTCTCATCGTTGTCATTGCGGCAAATCAAGATAATAAGCCGAAATATAAGCCTTCCAGCTACACGCCACCGGCAACAACCGCGTCAAACAATTACGGCAGCCAGCCTGCCATTGCCTCACCTGAATTGAGCTATGAAGCCTCTTTTACCGATACCGGCAGCTATCGTCCGAAGATTACGGTTTACAAGCATACTGCCGATTATACCGCATTCATGGAAAAACATAAGAGCGGTGAAGTTAAAGACTACAAGGCAGAATATCGCAAATTCTCCGTAAAATCGAACGCTGGTGATCTGGATGCGATGTACGTTACTGGCCTGCTTTCGCTGATAGGCAAAGGCACTAAAAAGGATGAAAACGAGGCGCTGATAAACTTCTATGTTGCAGCGACAAACGGCCAGCCAGATGCAGCATTTATTGTAGGTATCCTGAATAGCCAAAAAGACCCGTTGATGTTCCGATTCGTTCGGCAGGCTGCATTACAAGGGCTGGATTCAGCCCAAGTGATGTTGGGCGATGCGTATCTTTCCGGCAGCAACGGTATGCCGAAGGATTCTACCAAAGCAATGTTCTGGTATCAGCAAGCCGCAGAGCAGCGTAATCCGAAAGCAGAAGCGCGCATTGGCACGATGTATTATAAAGGCGATGGCGTCAGCAAAGATGAAAGGCAAGCATTCGCATGGGCATTGCGTTCAGCTAACCAGTTTGATGAAGATGGATGCGGGGTTGTTGCCGCATATTATGCTGATGGTAGTGGCGTGGTGGCGCAGAATAACGGTCATGCCTATTACTGGCTGACCTGTGCGGATAAAAAGAAGCCCGAAATTCAAAAACTCTCGGCCACGATCGACGCGAAGATGCAGCTTAAAGACTATATCACCGCGGCACAGCTCGGCTCACGCTTGGCAATGGTGAAGCTGGCGAAGGATTATCACTTTGGCGTTGGTGTTCAGAAAAGTAATTTTGAAGCGCAGAAATATATGCAGATGTTCGGCTTCACGGATAACGAAGAACTGGTGTCATTGAAAGATTCGATTCGATCTGAAATGACCGCTGACGAAATCACACGCGCGAACGATGCTGGCGATGTGTATGTTATGAAATGGATAAAAGACGCTCAAAAAATAGCAGATGTTCCGGCAATGCCGTCCTCCAGCTACTATAATAACGAGGTCTTGCCTTCGGTCGGCTCATATCCGAATCTCACGCTGAATGAGCTGCGCTGGTGCGTTTATCAGGGAAAGCGCATGGATTACATGAACGCGCAATTTCCTAAAAATGATATGGATGATGATGCGATTGCAAAGAGCAATGCAGAGGCCCTGACCCAGGAAGTTGTCGCACAATACAATGAAGTTGTGAACGATACTAACGCCCGCTGCCCGAACGGAAGAAAATATCCAGAGCGGGATATGCAGACTATCAACCGTGAGCTGGCCGATCCGATTTACATCAGCCAAATCGAGTTACAGGCACAGCAGATTATGAAGGGCTGGAGCCATAAATTTATCTACAAAACAGGAGTAATCCAATGACAAGAAAGGAATCGGCAGCAAAGAAAGAAGTCCGTGAAGATGCTCCTGAAATGACAGCCATCGAGCGCAACCCCTTTGCTTTGCTGTCAGCTAGTGTAAGGGATGACCGCAAACGCATCGTAGAACTGGCCGAAGAAAAGAGCTTTAGCGGCGACCATGATGCTTGCACGAAAGCGCGGTCAGATCTGACCAACCCACGGAACCGCTTATCCTGCGAATTAAGCTGGCTGCCGGGTGTTGCACCTAAAAAGGCAAACGAGCTGATTGCGCTGTTGCGCAAAGACCCTGAGAAACTGAGGGAAGCTAAGGGCAAGGTTCCGGCCATAGCACAGGCAAACCTTATCGCATCGGCTATGGAATTGCTGGATGATGACTTGAGCGTAGAAGAATGGGCAGCGTGGATTAAGGATTTAGCTGCCGCCACGGATGGTATCAAAGCAGAAAAAATCTTGAGGGATATTAACGAGGACAGAGCCATTTCCGGCTTCACCGAAGTCAAAGGCGTTGAGCTTATTGAAGCGGAAATTAATGAACGTCTGCGAGCTTATAAGGCTGCCGTGAAAAATGCTTTGGAGCGTCAGGAACCAGAAAAATTGACGGATATTGTCACCCTTGTTGTCGATGAAACAACCCATCACGGCGAGAATCATGCGCCGACACTTATTGATGATATGGTTGATGTTTACATTCTCGGCACACAAGCATTTTTGCGCCGAGAGGCAGATAAAATTATTGAGGCACTACAGAAAATTCCGCTCCTGGCTTCTGACGGTGAAACCAAGGTTTTGGCAGGCATTAAAACCGTTAAGGGTGCTATCGAATACTGGGATAAATTCGCGCAGCCGATTCAGGTGAGCATGAAAAGCCGTGGCATGAAGCATGATTTGAGCCGCGAGCTTGCAAGAGAATTGCGGGATTTGCTTATTGGCCTCGCCTCTGAACACGATATGATTAAAGCTGCCAGCGCCCTAACCGACATTCTGAAAGAAGTGTTCGCAGAGCTTCCAGACTTTGCAGAGCAGGCAGAAAAGGATTCGTCAGACCTAATCGCGCTGGCCGAAAGAAATGAGCGTGACGCTGCTGAAATGAGCTATGAGGCGCAGTTAGGAACGATATTCAAGGATAAGCTGGCAATTTCGCTCAAAGGCATTGAGTGGAAGGGTGAAAAATACCCGCTCGAAAGCATTAAAACTGTGAGCTGGGGCGGCACTAGGCATTCTGTAAATGGGATTCCTACTGGCACGAATTACACCATTAATTTCAGCGACGGCAACAGGAGCCAGACGATAGAAACTCGCAAGCAGGAAGTTTACAGCGAGTTCATTCAGCGGCTATGGCAAGGCGTTTGCGTGAGGCTTATGTTTGAAATGCTGATTGCATTTCAGGAAGGGAAAAAGCTGCATTTCGCCGGCATCGCCGTTGATGATAATGGAGTGGAATTGACGCGGGCAAAGTTTTTCAAGAGTGAAAAAGTTTATGTAAAATGGGGCGATGTGCATATTTTGAATGC
>ERZ761610.1155-NODE-1155-length-15617-cov-37.229662_pt1 | contig 15617 bp, 9 predicted proteins | sample MGYA00512164_ERZ761610 | MGnify/ENA primary metagenome ERZ761610 (study PRJEB28899, sample SAMN02850038) | bioreactor sludge metagenome | biome: EBPR Sludge; feature: EBPR Bioreactor; material: flocular biomat | place: Australia: Thorneside Wastwater Treatment... | reverse complement strand
CAGCGCTTGGCTTAATCCCTACAAGCTGCTCTGCTACCGTCGCTCTCGGGCTATCCAAGCACCCGCAGGCCCCACACCAGTAGCGCTGCTTACTGTTCCGGGTGATGCCATACTGCTTCAGATAGCGCCTAAGGCAGGAGGAACAGGTTAATGCAAGTTTTTTACCTTAACTATTTGTTCGAGAGATTCAAAAACAACTTTTTCGTCAACTTGCCAATTGTATTTTTTTATAACCGCTGTACGTCCTACATTCCCCAAAACGTTTCTTAAATCTTCGTTATCTAACTCCACTATTATGTTAGCTAATCCTTCAGAATCATGATCATCATAAATTCTACCACACCCAAACTCTTCAACAATATCACGTAAGGCTTGAGCATTGCTGGCTACAACTGGTTTTCCTTGAGCTAAGTAATCATATATCTTGTTAGGAATAGTAGTATTTGTATGGTCAGTAACATAATGAGGAATTAAACAAATATCCGATGAAGAAATAATTCCTGGTACATATTTTTGATCGATCCACCCAGAAAATTCGACATAATTTTCTAGCTTTAATTCAGTGACCAAATTTTTCAAATCATTAACAGATTTTCCTTGCCCTACTATTAAGAAATGAACCTCTTTTTTTAATTTTTCGATAATTAAAGGCAAAGCAAATAAGACAGTTTGAAGACCTCTAGTTTTTTCAAGGCCTCCAACATACAAAAGACAAAGTGCACTATTTTCTTTAATTTTTTTTGCATAAGGATGTAATTCAATTTCTTGTTCTTTCCTAAGATAAGGCGTATTTCCTACAATCCAAATCTTTTCCTCCCGACCTGTCAGTTTGTAAACACGCTTTTTGCTAGCAGCTGAAACTACCCATATACCATCCATTTTAGGCACAATCCATTCTTCTAACTTCTTTAGTAGATTAGGATTACGTATTATATAATCTATAAAATTTGGTCCCTGAAATTTCCAAGTATCTTGGATCATGGCTGGATAATTTTCCGCCATGTCCATAATAACTGGAATTTTGTGTTTCTTGCCGACATAGTATGCTGTAGGACTTAACGGCAAATCTCTTACAATGAGGACATCGGGCATGTCCTTTTTAATAGATTTTTCCAACTCTTTTAGCCAAATTGGTGAGAAAAAAGCAGGAAAATTTAAGATATTTCTATCTATAGAACTTAACCCTTTTGGCAGGCGACGAACTGTTACATTAGGAAAGAGCTTTTCTTCACGAGGCAGCCCTTGGCGGTTACGAGAAACGATAGTTGTTGGTATTCCTGCAAGATCAAGGCTCATTACAATTTTTTCAACTCTTATATCCCAAGGATATTCATCTTGAAACAAGTACAGTACTCTCACCCTATTAACCTCGTAGTATCTTAAATTAGCGCTAAGTACAAATCTTGTGACTCTGATTTAGAGCATAAAATCTCTGCAATATAAAGAACTGTACTTCAATAATATAAAGCAGATATTTATTCTAAATCCATAATGCGAATGATAGAGAATGGTATAGGAGTACGTTCAAATATGCAGGAATAAATTATAGTAACTTCTTAGATAAATATTGCCTACGATAATCGGATAATTTTATTAGAAAAATAGCAATAGCCCTATAACTGAGGTGGACTTAAATAGCCAGGGAATAGAAAAAACGAGGAACATAATCATTGATGCCATAAAAGACTTTTCAACAACGACTGCCCTACTGTGAAAAGTCTTTGTAATGCAATCTATTAAAGGCGAATCCAACAGATGAAAATAACTTTTTCTTATTTATAGTGGATATGAAATGATGAAATTTTATGAAAAATAGCAGAAAAGTGGAAACAGAATGGATTCACCTATGCATATCCAAAAAACAGTTTAGATAAATCTTTAGGAGGAACTTAATAGAGAGCAAGCTTATACTAACTAACGTTATTTAATATTATTAATAACAAAACGATGTTTACCTGCAACAGTTTGACTTAAAGCTGAAACAAAATTTATTTCGATTTGCATTTGCTTACCAAAAACTAATTGTAACTCTCTACGCAAATCACTTTCGCTCGTCTCATTGAAGTAACTATCCTTAACTACCTTAACACAAATTCTTTCAAGTTCATCCTGAATTAATTGCATTTCTGCAAGTCCTGGTATAGCCGTCAAAGTTCTCTCAATCAAAGAAATACCAGCTACCAAAGATCCATCTAGTCTTTTTAGAAAATCTGCTTGACGTCCAACAATCCGATCTACAAGCGGTAATCCACGGCCACAAGAACATACCTGATTACTTATAACCCCTTTATCTTCAATGCTATAACGAATTAGAGGCATTCCATAATTAATCAAATCAGTCACAACAATATTCGCTTCTTCACCCGAAAGAGCAGCAGAGCCATCATCTTTTAGAAGCTCAACGACTAAGTGATCGATATTCAAGTGCAATCCAGAATGTTTTTCACATTCACAAGCAATTAAACCTACTTCTTCGCAACCATAGCGATTCGTAACATAACAATCAAATACAGATTCTATAACCCGACGCTCTGGCTCAAGTAACATCATGGATGTTGCAATAATTCCTTGTGGCCGAAAATCTTTAATGTCTAGTCGTTTTAAATAAGTTGCTAATATATAAATAGAATGTGCATGCCCAAATAAAATTTTGGGGTTTTCACTACGCCAATTATTTATAAAATCTAGAATATTCGCTTCATTAATATGCATCGTATCTAAATATAGAAAGCGGTCAAGAAAAATGTTACGGATCTTTTTTTTAAAGGTATCAGCCACGGGAGGATTGCCCCAAACTGCCGCAACTTTCATTCCCATATCCCAGCCAGCCCAACGATCACTACGCATAGCAGCAGCATTGCGCATTTCCTGGCACTTTTGATCAAAATAAACTGTAAGAGCATGGCCAGTAGAGCCACCAGTTTTCGCTTTTATTAGATTGCTTTTTATAAACCGATCCGACAAAATTTTCTCAGCATTCTCTCGAATATCGCTTTTAGTTAGTAATGGAAGACTATAGAAATCTTCCCAACTAGAAAGCACTCCATCAAACCCTATCTTTTCATATGACGAACGATAATAAGAGCAGTGATCATAAGCATACTTAACCATCGTACATAGTTGTATCCATTGTTTTTGACGGAGTTGCTCAACATTCCACCATTGACTATCAGTTAATTCCCTCAAATATTTTAGACGATGAGCACCATCTTTAATTTCCCAGATAGGGTAAAATATATATTTAGATAACCAATCAAACATTTTAGAATTTCCCCTATCGAGCGAACCTGCAATCCCATCTCCTATGGGAAAGCAGCTTATCGTAACAATCCATTTGTTCCTTAATCATACGAACATGGGTAAATTTAATAACGGTCTCGTAACCAGCTTCTCCTAGTTGACAAGCAAGAATTTTATCTGAAAGCAATTGAATCACACGCTTAGCTAAAGTATTAAAATCCCCAACCGGAACTAGAAAACCATTAAAACCATCTTTTATCAATTCGCTATTTCCCCCGGTATTAGTACAAACAGTTGGGCAACCAGCTTGCATATACTCAATAATAGAATTGGAAAAACCTTCTGAATCAGAGCAGAGCACAGAAACTGTAAATTGTCTAATATATAACTTTGGATCTTCAACTCTACCAGTAAAGATAACTCGTTCACCAATCCCTAAACGATGAATTAAGGATGTTAATTTTGCTAAAATTTTTGTGGCCTCTACAGAATTCTTATCACCGACAATCACCAAGTAAGCATCAGGGCGATGTTTGTTAACTAAGGCAAAAGCCTCTAGTAAAGTATCCAAGCGTTTTATAGCTCGCAAATTAGCTACGATCCCTACGATTGGCGCATCACTGGGAAGTTTAAGAAGTTCTATTGACGTATCAATCTGAGATTTTTCGTTAAGCGGTATATAACCATTATAAATGACAGTAATTTTTCTTTGAGGAATCCATTCACGTTGACTTATAAGATATTTAACAGCCTGACTGTTAGTTACATAACAATCAACAAATATTGATAAAAATCTAAGTATTGCTAAATTATAAAATGTATACCAAAATCCCATATCTCGTCTGGATACAATTACATGAATCCCTAATAGCCACATGAAAAAAGGAGCAATCAAGGAAGAATCGTTGAAGTAACAATGTATTAACTTGTACCCCTGTCTACGCAATTTTAGAGCAAAACACACAAATTTTTTAACTGAATTAATACTCGCTAAATTAGAAATACTCAGAACACTTACTGGGCAAGGAAACATATTTTTTTGAATATATTCGCTGTCACGTAGTACTGCCATAGTTGGTTCATAACGAGTGCGATCAAGGTATTGGATCAGCTGTAATAATTGACCTTCTGTTCCAGCATATGGATTTCCATAGTAATCGATTAAATACATAACCTTTATTGGCATAATAATGGCCTCAATTCCCCACCCTTGGTTTCCAAATCACCATTTTTTGACCATTAAGAAATTTCCAACAAGCAACCGCACTAGCTAAGTTAAGAACTACAAAATAATAAGGCATCAGTAGGTTTGAAGATATCGTCGATATTCTAGAGAGTAGAGGACCCAATGCTGCGAAGCTATAGGACAGTAATTGCAGCCAAAAAAAAGTAAAATAAAATAGATTCTTATTAACTATAAATATATTAAAAATAAGTACCCCTATAAGAGGAATGAACGCACCATAACGAAGGACTTTATGAGAAAAGAGTTGCCATGAAAACATTAGATTACGAAATGGATTAAGGAGGTTGCGTTTATCATACAATGCCCAAATTGCTCGCAGCGATACCCGAACACGCATGCGAAATTCATCAACTTCTAAAGCCAAAGCCGGTTCATAGAGTTTTGCATCCGGCTCATACACAACACGCTTATTTTGTTCAACTACATTCAAAGGTAAAACAAAATCAGGTAACTGATCAGCACCCATAGGAGTATAAAGTCCACAACGAATAGCATCTATTCCCCCATTGACACCGATCACCGAGTACAAGCGCGTTTCCATTTTACGCACCAGACTTTCATACTTCATGTAAATACCTGAGCCTTCGCTAAGAACAGAGCCTAAGGGATTTGTATAAATCAGATGTCCTGTAATATAACCAACTTCGGGATCTGCAAAACCACGAACTAGCTTTCGAACTGCATCCGGCGCATACATTGAGTTGGCGTCTGAAAAAACTAAAATTTCCCCAGTAGCATGAGTTACTGCCATATTCAGTGCTTGAGTTTTTCCTTGGCGAGGCTCCTGACGTAAGAGACTGACTCGGTCACCATATCGCTCTATTAACTCTTGAACTATTTGATCAGTTCGATCAGTTGAACCATCAGAAATCACTATCACCTTCAAACGGTCATGGGGATAATCTTGTAAAATTTTATTAAGTACTGTCTGCTTGATATCCTGCTCCTCATTAAAAGCAGCTATTACTATGGTGACTTCAGGATAAGTATCGGTTTTAAGTACATCTCGAAATATCAGTTGACCTATAATTAAAACCAACATCGGATATCCTACATAGACATAGAAAACTAATCCGAAACAAATCCAAAAACCTGCTTCTAATAACACTAGCAATTCCTTTTTTTATTAGAATTTTTTGCGATTACGCGATGTGTCGTTCGTACCATTCTTGAAACATTATTAGGGAAAATAATAATTTGTTATTTTTATGGCGACCCGACATATGTTCTTCCAATTTAGAGGAAATATAATTTTGATTAAATATACCGGTTTGGCCTAGTCGTGTTTCACCTAATATCTCTCTTGCATAATCTGCTAAATCTGTCCGAAGCCAAAATGCCATAGGTGCCTCAAAACCTTGTTTACGATGATTCAGTACTTCAGGAGGTAAATACCGAGCTGCAATCTTTTTCAATAGAATTTTTTTATGATGCCAATTTAACTTATAACGTGAGGGAAGTTGTGCACTTAATTCTACTAAATGATGGTCCACCAATGGTACTCGAACCTCAAGAGAGTGCCACATGCTCAAACGATCTGACAATGCAAGAATATCTTCCGGTAGATAGGTTTTAATGTCTACATAAAGAGCTTTACCTAAATCATCTGGTGCCTCACAACCATTAAATAGATCAGTTATTAGTCGATCTGTTGCCTGAAAATCGATATTTCGAGCGGTAGATGAAGAAAATAAATTAAGGCGATCTGCAAGAGGAATAGTTGAGATAAATCCTAAATAGCGTTCGGCTGGAGACTGCAACACAGATGTTGAAAAGCGTTTAGCATGATTGACCCAATCTCCTCCACTAGAAGGTTCCGGTAATCGCTGAATTATCGACTGAATAAGCCCCCTATGCAAATGCTTAGGCATATAATGAGAATAATATTGGCTTAGCCAAACTCCAGAATAACGCTGGTAACCTGCAAAAAGCTCATCACCTCCAAGGCCGGATAAAGCAACTTTGACTTTTTGGCTAGTAAGCTGGGAAACATAATAGCTAGGAATTACAGAATCGTCCGCAAAAGGCTCATCGAACGCATCTACAATATCAATCACAATTTTACGAAAATCAGGCTGCACTTCATATTCATTAAATTCACAAGCATACTGCTGTGCCACGCATCTAGCCAATGGTCGTTCGTCTAACAAGGGATTACCGTCCCCCCCCAATCCCATAGTAAACGTTTGAACCGGCTCATTAAGATGTTGACTCATCCAAGATACTACTAAACTACTATCGATACCGCCTGAAAGAAAAGCCCCTAATGGTACATCACTAACCAAATGCGAGCATACAGCTTTTTCGATTTCGTGATCAAACCGTTCTATCCAATTATATTCATTCTCTTTAAGATCATTAATTGAAAAATCGACATCCCAATAACGATGCTTTTCAATTTTTCCCGCTTCATAGGTTAATAAATAACCAGGTTCAAGTTTACGAATATGCTGATAGATAGTCAGTGGTGCGGGAATGTAAGTAAACGTAAAGAAAGCATCGAGACCTTGATAATCGAGATCACGTTCAATCAAATTCGTGGTCAGAATAGCTTTAATTTCGGACCCAAATAACAATATATCGTTATGCCGAGCATAAAAAAGAGGCTTAATACCAAGCCGATCTCTAGCTAGTAAACCCCGCTTACGAGATACATCCCACAATGCAAAGGCAAACATACCCTGCAGGTGATCAACTAAATTATCTCCATATTCTTCATAGAGATGAACAATTACTTCCGTATCTGTGTTAGTCCTAAATTGATGTCCACGTCTTTCTAATTCGCTTCGTAACTTGCGATAATTGTAAATCTCGCCATTAAAGACTGTCCAAACTGTTTCATCCTCGTTTTTAATCGGCTGGCGTCCACTCGCCAAATCGATAATACTAAGGCGCCTCATTGCTAATCCGACATTTGTATCTAGAAATACACCTTCTTCATCTGGCCCTCGCCGAAAAAGGGCGCTATTCATTCGCTCTAACATTCCCTCAGGAATAGAGCTATACTGTTTATAAAATCCACAAATCCCGCACATTATGTACCCATCAGTGGATTAGTTATTTGAATGACTTATCATAGTCAAATTCTGATCAAATTTTTCAAATAATTGATTTGGCCATTTCTTATTAGCTATTCAACTCAGATGCAGACGAACTGGTCGTTTTTTCATCTGGATCTTCATTTTGATCTAATGCCTTACCCTACTTGAAACTTTGCTTTTAAGAATAAACTAATACATTTTATTCTAAATTACTCTCATTTAATTTTTGCATTACAATTAAGTGTATTTTATAATTAAATTAACACTAAATTTAATAAATTAGTAAATTTTTTAATAAACCTTTATAAGAATTTATATTTCCTGGGTTTTGAAAAATTGATTTTAAAAAAAAGCAATTAGATTTTTTCTTATCTATTCTACGATAATATTCACCTCGATTACTATAAGTAAAAGAGAAAGCTCGGCGTATAGTCCACATAGAAAGGTGATTTCGATGCGTCATTAAAAAATTACTCATAATTTTATCAGAACACTGTTGTCGTATCTCCAAATTCTTTGACATCTGCCCTGCGTGTCCAACACGATAGATTAGAAGAGGTTCGTCTACGAAATCAAACTCATAAACAGTTGATATACGCAGCCATAAATCCCAATCAATACCCATTTGAAGTGATACGTCGAAGATACCGCATTTTTTAAAACAATCTTTACGAATAATTGATGAAGAAAAGGGTACAAAATTATCCAGAAATAAATTTTCTGTTACTTTGCCTGATTTTGGAATAAGATATTTTTCAGTAGTCTTTACATTATTTATTGATTGACCTTGATCATTAACATACATTGCTCGACTGTAAACAACTCCAATATTATTTTTTTCAAAAAGAGGCAGTTGCTTTTTTAACTTATCTTTTTCCCACGCATCATCTGCATCTAAAAATGCAATAAAATCTCCAGAAGAATTTTGAATACCAACGTTCTTTGCTATTGCCTGACCCCTATTAGGTTGCTTAATATATTTAATATTACTAAGGCTTTGAAAATTTTCAACAATTTCATCAGTATTATCAATAGATCCATCATTAACAATTATAATCTCAAAATTAGAAAAACTTTGGTTAAGGACGGAATCTAAACATCCCTTTAGATATTTTCCATAATTATAGCAAGTGATAATAACACTAACAGTAGGTAAACTCATTTTGACCAAACACTTAAGAAATTTGGTAATGACTCACTTAAGTGAGCAGTTTAAATTGTAGTAGTAAAGAAAGAAACGCAAAGCGACCTCCTGCATCTGAAGGTTTTTGGAAAGGAGAGGATTTTCCGCACGCAGCCACTTAGGCATTGGGGCAGGGTGTTGTTGAAACCCTTAAAGTAGTGAGTGAAACCACGTCGACCCGCAGATTGATGTTGGCTAAACGGAATCACGTTTTCGAACACCGCTCAGAAGTCGTCCAAACGGTTACCGTATTAATGGAAAGAATGTGGGACTCTGAAGGCAACGCAGCGGGTAGGCCCTGGCCTCAATAGGCCTACGGCGACACAGCGCTAGCCAGACCCAATCTATAATACATCCGGCAAAATACTAACGACCCGTCTTAGCCAATTCTAACTGATTGTACGTTCGGGTGACGTGGAGTCTTTCAGTTAAAGACGGCAAATTCAGGGACTTTCTTAAGCCAAACACAACACTGTATTGCACGACGCGCCAAGAATTCGGTGCACCTCCCACAGAAAAGCACATTCCTGGCCAGAAGTTCGCAAAACTTGCCTTCCGCGTGAACTAAAACACTGAGAGAGTCACGGAAACTCCTGTTACAGGTCCGACATTTTTGGTATTGCTTGCTGTTGCCTGTTCTGCCATTTTGCGCGTCCAGTATCAATGATAACAGTTCATACCTGAATCGCTCACTCTTATTGAGTCCCACCTAAAATTTTAAGATCCTTCAAGGATAATTAACAAACAACTAATATTTAGATACCGAGATATTCATATGGAAACTTTTCATCAATCTCATCTCCATAATTTATTTAAATTTTTAATATCAATCTAAAAACCTTAGAGATATTTCCTCATCCAAATTTCTAAAATAAGTAAAAGCCAAACCTTTTGAGAAAGCCTATATTCACCACTTACTTTATCACTATATAAAAGATTAATATAATATTGAATCGCCTTGCGATCCAAATAAGATTCAGCCTTACAACCTGGGGCCAATAGCATCAAAACCATATCTTTCAAAGAATTCTTAAGCCATGATTCAATTGGAGCTCCAAAACCGATTTTGGGCCTCTGTAAAATCTCTTTAGGAAGAGATCGGCTTAAACTAGATTTTAGGAGGTATTTAAGACAATCATTTTTAACTTTAAGCTGTGGCGGTATCTTTAAAGAGAATTCAACTAATCGATAATCTAAAAATGGCGCGCGACATTCAAGGCTAGCTAACATAGATGACATATCTACTTTTTTCAATAAATCATCAGGCAAATAGTAATTTAAATCAAAAGAGTAAGAAGCTGAAAGTGCATCTTTATTATTTGTATTTAGCCATTGTTGATTTCTAAAGTAATCTTCAATAGAAAAAAATTGATTATACAGAATAGAGTTTAGTTGTTTTTCATTAAATATTGTACGAACCCATCGCCAATGATCAAACGCCTTAGTATAATTAGTTGCCTTTGGATAGCAATTTTCTAATAATCCTTTTCCAAAATATTTTAAAGTAAATTGATTGAGAATTTTATAAAATCTACTTCCAACTTTACCCCCAATTTGATATTTTTGATCAATATAAGAACCATATCCAGCAAAAAGTTCATCACCTCCATCGCCAGTTAAAATTACTTTAACATGTTTACGTGCCTCTCGTGACACTAGATAAGTTGGAATAGCAGAAGAATCACCGAAGGGCTCATCAAAATATGAGAGTACTTCTTCAAGAACATCTTCAACGCGTTGATCAATTAGTAATTCTGTATGATCGGTCTGATATTGATTTGCAACCATCCGAGCATAAGGGCGCTCATCAACTTCTTCTGTAAACCCTACAGTAAAGGTTCTAACAACATCAGAATGATTCTTGGCCATAATCGCAGTTACAGCACTTGAATCGATACCCCCTGAAAGAAAAACTCCAAAAGGTACATCTGAATAACTACGAATCTTAACCGCATCTGCGAATAGTTCTAGAAATTGTTCATTAATCTCATTTTCTTTCAGATTCCAGTCTATACCCTCCGAAGGATTCCAATATTTTTTAATTTTACAGGTTTCGCCATCTACTTTTAAATAATGTGATGGCTGAAGTTTTTTTATATTTTTAAAAATACTTATTGGAGCAGGAATATACATATTACTAAGATATAAAGCGATGGCGTTTATATCAATGCTTTTTTCTATATCTGGTATTTTTAAAAGTGCCTTAATTTCAGAAGCTACCACAAATATGCCATTTGATTCCCAATATAATAATGGTTTTTCGCCTACTCTATCTCGCGCCGCCAACAAAATATTTAATCGAATATCATAAATTACTATGGCAAACATTCCATTAAGCTTGGAGAAAACACTTTCACCATACTTTTCATAAAGATGGACAATGACTTCAGTATCCGTAGCAGTTTGAAAGCAATGACCATCCTTTTCTAATTCAGATCTCAATTCATGAAAATTATAAATTTCACCGTTTAGTAACACTGCAACAGTTTTATCCTCATTATAGATGGGCTGGGAGCCTGTATATAAATCTATTATGCTTAAACGAGTGTGACCTAGGATAACGGAACCGACTTGCACCAAACTACGCTCATCTGGACCTCTCATTTGTAAAGTATCAAGCATTGAGCTAGCTATCTGCATAAAATTTGCAACTGTTCTTTCACTTAGCCCAGCGAAATTTTTTGAGTATAGCGATATTAATCCACACATAAATTTGGTAGTAACTCACTGAGTTGAGCAGGGTCATGATAGCGAAATGAACTGTTACCAGTATCGCAGCGAGCGAACGCGCAAGCACGATAAACCGGGAACGGCAAGCAGCACTATCGGTGTAGTGGGTGCGGACACAGCTTTCGAGAAAATCCTGGCGCACGCGCTATACAGAAACGGCAGAAGCGCAGAAACGGTAAAAGCACAGATACTACGGGCTTATCAGGAGTGGACCTCTTTGCGAGGACTCACCTGGATTGTTGAGGTTTCCCGCAACACGGTATGGGTCTAGCTCAAAAAAACTCAGATATTACTGCCGTTTACCTCAGTGAGCCACTACTAAAACATAAACCCTAAAAATTACTAGTCTTCTTTAATACTTAAGAGTTTTTTAAAATTATGCCAAATTTATTATTTGTGAATAGCATTTGTAGACCGAGATTTCAAAATAAAAGGCATCAACGCTAAAAATGAGAGCGCAAAAAAAGCATTTAAAAATAATAAAATAGCATCCCCTTCCCTTTCCTTTAAAATTTTAGCAGTTTTTCCGAGATTCCAATCCTGAAACAATGTGTCATTTAAAACACTAACCAAGGGGAAAATCAAGTGCTCTATAACATATAGAACAACTACTTCGTGCAAGTAATTATCTGTTCCCAATAAATAAAATAAAATAAAGCCAAAAATGATAATAATAAATATCTTCCAATATTCCAAGGGTAACTTGTATAAAGCTTGTGCTTTGATAAAAATCCATATTAATAGTACACACTCCATAATTAAAGCAGAGTAAGCAGCCCCTTTCAAACCCCAAACAGATATAAAAATAAAACTAAAAAATATTTTAACGGGAGTTAATATACCTATTATTAACGATAAGAGCATAGTTTTTTTTTGATATAAAATCCCAAAAGATAAATAGCTAATGGAACCATTTATGATGGTAGTCATTATTTCTATTTTTGCAATAGCAATAGCTGGCCAAAAGTCAGAAGGTGTTGTTAATTTCAGAATGCTTTGTATACTCACTGCAAGCAATAAACCCAAAAAAACCATCATAAAAAAATAACGTGTAAACATATCACCAATAATTTGCGGGGCGCTTGTTTGACCAGCTATCTCAAGACTTTTAGTTCTCCAAGCTCTTTGAAATGGAATAGTGATAAAAAGATTCAATAATGGAGGAAATTTATAAGCCATCTCCAATATACCCATTCCTTCAAGTCCAACTAGAATTCTTACTAGCACTCTTTCAGTTTGCCGCCCTAAAAAACTGATGACTTCGCCAGGCAAAAGCGGCAACTGAAATCGTAATAATTGAATAGCAACTTGTCGACTGAATCCAAGGCCATGCGCTTGAAAAGCAACTATATGAAATATTAAAGAACTAATTATTGCGGTAGTTAGCGAAGATATAAAGACACCTACTAAACCCACCTTGAGAAAAATGATTAGCCATATATTAAGTAGAAGCCCCAAAATTAATCGAGATAAATTGACAATGGAAAATAAAAGAGATTGCTGTCTAATAATTTGAATAGTACTAGCGCTTTGACCTGCAACGTCAATAACGAAAGAAACCAACGCTAAACATATAAGTGGATAATATTCAGTACTACCTAAAATTAACTTGCTTAAAGATGCGCTAAAAATAAAAGGGAAAAATATTATTGAAATTCCCAAAATCCAAACAAGAAGAATTCCAGTTCCCAAGGTGAGATGTTTGTTTTTCTCGTCTTGCTCATGATAGATTCTTAAAATTCCTGTCTGGAAACCACCACTAAGTAAGATCGTTAAAAGACCAAGACTGGTATCAATCGTAGCGATAACACCATATCCTTTTGCCTGAAAAATGTGAGCATAAAACGGCAGCATCAAGAAACTAGCTAATCTTCCAAAAACAGTCCCCATACTATAAATAATAGTATGTTTAAAAGTTTGCCGTCCAAGACCCATAAAAAATTAACTACCTAAGAAAAGTTAGCAATTACAAGAAACAAGATCACGTAAAGCATGCTTAAATAATTTAGGAATGACTCAAGCCTGTAAAGTTATGGTTAGATACTAAACAGCGGCTATCCATCTGTTTCACCTGCTCCATTATAATAATATTGTTTAAATAAGTATCGGGCTAATAAATATATCTTAAATTTTAGAATCTTTCGATTTATACAACCCGACTTTCATCAATACTATACGCGCACTACTTTTAAATAGTGAATATACCCTAGCTAAACAGAAATCGCTATAAAGCGCCATTAACTCTTGTTTAAAAGCTAAAAAATATTTTTCATTATTGGCGTTATATCGAGATAGATTATTCCAAAAACAGGCAATAAATTTATTAAGATAAAATCTTGCCTGAATATTATCTTCATTCTCTAATAACATGGTATAACTTCTAATGCATTCAGACATCATTTTTTCTGTATTACTACTCATATTATAAGAGTGTAAACGTCGACACATTCCGACTTTATTAATAATCCCTACATTTGTAGTTCGAGCAAGACGATAATAAAAATGGAAATCTTCACTCGATTTAAGCGATGACTCAAAATAAGGAACCTTTAATGATAATTCCTTCCTCATCATAAAAGAACTAGAAATTCCAAAGTTTTCTCTAGCAAGATGTGGACAGGCGTTCTCAAAAATAATTTCTTTCTTACCATCTAGCAATAATTGAAGATTAGTACAAGTCTCAAAATGAGTTTTAGGGTAAAATACCTTATCAAAAAAATTTATATAGTCACTAAAGACCAACCCAACCTTTGGATTTTTTAATAAGAAATCAACTTGACTTTCAACTCGATCCACTATCATTAGATCATCGGCATCATTAAAGCAAAGAAATTCTCCAAGACTTTTTTGAATACCAAGATTACGCGGTACGGCACAACCACCACTATTATGCTGAAAAAAATATTTTACTCTATCTTTATATCGACTAACGATTTGTGATGTTTCATCTGTAGAACCATCATCTATTAAAATAATTTCTATATTTTCATAGCTCTGCTTCAAGATACTTTCTAGAGTTTCAGAAAGAAATTCTTGAGCATTGTAAGCGGGGATGATAATAGAGACGAGAGGATTCGAGCTGGAGTTTGTCATTACAAACTCTGATTAGTTATGAGTAGTTTAAAAAATTGCAGAAACTGAAATTAAGGTTTTTTCAGAGAATTGGAGATAGTAACTATAGCGTTGAAATTTTCCTAATACGCGTGCTCAGTTACGCCTAATGTTAAGCATTATTATTGGTTTAGAACGATTGGATAACATTGGCTTGAAAATAACTAAGCTTTAAGGCATTTTCAACGTTAGAATTGAAATTAACTTTTCGATCTCATGTGCTACGTAGGAGCCTTACGAGCATGAATCGCACCGTAAAGTTTTGCGTAACTTAAATAACCATATGGATTAAAGAAGGAGACGCAAGAGCAAACGGCTTATAGTAGCATAAATCAGGGTTTCACTGATGCTATTAAGCGTTCGCAATCCTTGCTCAAACGGCGGCTTTGATGGAACCAAGCAAAGATGCGTTCCACCACCCAACGTCGAGGCAGGAATTGGAAGCCGATGGGCTGAGAACAGGGATCCTTATTGAGAGGAACGCCATCCAGCGGCCAGACCCAAGGCGACGGAGTGGGTAGCGAACGAATTGCGCGGTCCATCCCAAAAAGCCTTTTCGATCCAGTTTTTGCCTTGTCCGCGCTGTTGTAGGCGCTATCCAGCCCGATTTTAATCAAAAGTGAGGGAACTGCTTTCGGATCAGCACGGACGGCAACAGGTCACGTACGCCGTCCCGATCCATCACACTTGGGCCGGTTGCCCGATGGCGCGCAGGAACCCCTGAGTGTCCACCAGGCTATAGCGCTTTCGGCCCTTAAACTTTTTTTGCAACACTGTAACCTGTCACCCACCGACGTGGTGGTTTTGATGCTTTGGCTGTCGATGAGATTGGGCCCGAGGCTGGGCTGACCGACCTAGCCAGAGTCGCCACGTTCTCGTAACCGAGCGTTAATTCGTTCCCACAACCTTGCGCATCACCATCGCCGCTAATAATGCTAGACCGTGACCGAGGGCGAAAAATTATGAGGGATTGCCCACCACTGGCAACCTGTACAGATCACGTAGAAAATTCTGTTGAAAATGACGCATAATGCATACTGTCGAGTTCGTTTCCTCGGGTGGGACA
>ERZ761610.1152-NODE-1152-length-15672-cov-8.289940_pt1 | contig 15672 bp, 4 predicted proteins | sample MGYA00512164_ERZ761610 | MGnify/ENA primary metagenome ERZ761610 (study PRJEB28899, sample SAMN02850038) | bioreactor sludge metagenome | biome: EBPR Sludge; feature: EBPR Bioreactor; material: flocular biomat | place: Australia: Thorneside Wastwater Treatment... | reverse complement strand
TGGTGGACATCGCCTACGACCTGTTCGCACCGGGGTTCTTGACGGCCGCGGTATCCCTCCAGATCTCCAGCGACGGGGGCGCGACCTGGACAGTGCCGGCGGTGACAACGAGCGGCGACATCGGGCCGTCCGTGGCGCCGGGTGCGGGCAAGGCCATCGTGTGGGACGCCGGGGCGGACTGGCCGGGGGGCTACAGCGGACAGATAAGGTTCCGGGTGGTGGCCGACGGCGGGGTGCCCGAGGGTTTCGCCCACATCCCCGGCGGCAGCTTCGCAATGGGAAGCACCAGCGGGGATACGGCCCCCGACGCCCCGCCGGTGAGCGTGACGGTGAGCGCCTTCCATATGGCCAAGACCGAGACGACGAAGGCGCAGTGGGACGAGGTGCGGACTTGGGGTCTGGCGAACGGCTACACCGACCTGCCCGCGGGCGGGGGCAAGGGCGGGGACCACCCAGTGCAGACGGTGAGCTGGTATACGGTGGTGAAATGGTGCAACGCGCGGAGCGAGATGGATGGGCTGACGCCGGTCTACACCGTGGGCGGGAACGTCTACCGCACCGGCGAGAGCGTCCCGCACTCGGACTGGTCGACGGACGGCCACCGCCTGCCGACGGAGGCGGAGTGGGAGAAGGCGGCGCGCGGCGGGGTGGCGGGGAAGCGCTTCCCGTGGGGGACGGACGAGATCAACCACGACCATGCGAACTACCTTGCCAACGGGAGCGCCTACACCTACGACACGAGTCCCTACACATCTTCGACCTACCATCCGGCCTACGCGACGGGTGGCACGCCATACACCAGCCCGGTGGGCAGCTTCGCGGCCAACGGGTACGGGCTGAAGGACATGGCGGGGAATGTGCGGGAGTGGTGTTGGGACTGGTATGAGGGCAGCTACTACGGCACGGTGACGACCGACCCCCGCGGGCCTGCATCATCGTGGGGTCGGGTGCTCCGGGGCGGCAGGTGGAACAGCGACGCGAGCAACGCTCGCTCTGCGGGCCGCTATATCAGCAACCCGGTAGCTGGTCTCAACAACGTCGGGTTCCGCGTCGCCCGCAATTCCGTCTCCGGGGAATTCGCCGAAACCGGCGGCGTGACCGTGGACACCCGAAGCGACAACGCCGACCTCAGTGCCCTGACGCTCAGCAGCGGTACCCTCGACCCCGCCTTCGCCGCCGACACGACCAGCTACAGCGCCAGCGTCGCGACCGCGACCGCCTCGACCGTCGTCACTCCGACGAAAACCGAGGCCAACGCGACCATCGAAGCCCGCATCAACGGCGGCGACTGGACGGGGGTGGCCTCCGGCAGTCCCAGCGCCCCGCTGGCCCTGAACGTCGGCGCGAACCCCATCGACATCCGCGTCACCGCGCAGGATGGAAGCACGCAGAAGACCTACACCGTGACCGTGACCCGCGACAAGATCCCGCAAACCATCATTTTCGACCCGATCCCGAACCAATTCGTCAATGCCAGCGTGCTCCTCTCCGCCACCGGCGGCGGATCGGGCATTCCGGTGGTCTTCTCCGTCACTGCGGGCCCCGGAGTTATCGCCGGAGGCGATCTGCTGAGCTTCATCGGGGCGGGCACGGTGAGCGTCACTGCCACGCAGGCGGGCGACGACAACCACCTCCCCGCCGCGCCGGTGACGCAGGTCTTCGAAGTGACTCTCCCCGACGACTACGGCGAATGGCTCGACGCCGAGTTCCCCGGCGAGACCGACCCCGCGATCATCGGCTTCGGGGCGAGGCCCTTGGGCCAGGCCCTCTCCAACGGCCTCCGCTACTATCTCGCCACGGGGGCGGCGGATGCGACGGTCTTCACCCTCATGGGCAGGCAGGGCGGCGACTGGGTCTTCGCCTACTCGCGCGTCGAGCCCGCCCGCGAGGACGTGGCCGCCTCCTACGAATGGAGCATCGACCTCGACAACTGGCAGGGCCACGGGGAGGGCTTCGGAGGCGTCGCCGTCACCTTCGAGGAGAGCGTCGGCGCTCCCGATGCGGGGGGAGTGGCCCCGGTGGAGGTCCGGGCGACCCCGGTGGGTGAGGGCGTGGACCGCCTCTTTGTGCGCCTCAAGCTGGTCTTCCCCGCGCCGTCGGCTCCGTGACTTCGGTGCGGTGCAATACAGGTTTCCGGCCTGAGCCATCCTCCAGACTTTCCAGCCTGAGTTACGGGGAGGTGACAATACTTTGATGGATTTCGCGGCATCGCCGGAGCCCGGAGCGATCCTCTCGCCGAAGAAAATCGCTGGACGGGGAAAACCATCTAAACTATAAATATAAGAATTAAGACCCAATTTTGATAATTTGACTAATTCTGAAAAAGCTGAGGAAGGATTGCGTCGTCTCGGCTTGTCCTTTGTCGTGCTGGCGTTTTTGATCACCTCACCAAAGATTGCTGCTCAGGGGCATCCTGAGGAGGCGGAGGTTCGCGGCAGTGTCGTAGAATTATGGGCAACGGTTGCTGAGAGCTCCCCATGTGTCACGCTGCATTGGAGCCCGAGTTACCATCCGTCCACCGGGATCACCGTCTATCGCCGGATTTCAGGCGAGTCAAACTGGGGAAGCGGCGCTTCCCTGTTACCATCGGCGCTTTCGTATACCGATATGACGGCGATGGCGAATACGCTCTACGAGTATCGAGTCGTTCGCACCCAGAGCAGTGCGGGCAATCCGGTCGCTGAAGGCCATCTGTGGTCAGGCGTAAACGTGCCCGTCGTCGAGGATCGCGGGCGGGTGATTCTCGTCGTCGATGACACCATGAGCAGCCCGCTCGCCGTCGAGCTTGATCGCCTCATTGCGGATCTCATCGGAGACGGGTGGGCGGTGGTGAGGACCGATGTCTCGCGGACAGGCTCTCCTCAGCAAGTGTGGGATGCGATTCATGGTTGGTACAGCGTCGAACCGCTTAAGACGCGGGCGGTCTTTCTTCTCGGAAGAGTTCCGGTCCCATATTCCGGTGATGTTTGCCCCGATGGGCATGACGAGGCTCCGCCCGAGGCTCACCACCGCGGTGCCTGGCCGACGGATGTGTTCTATGGCGATATGAATGGAGTCTGGACCGACACATCCGTCTCGCATGCTCTCGCCAACGTTGACGGGGCACGCCATCATAACCTCCCCGATGATGGGAAATTTGACCAATCGCTGATCACCGGTGAGCATCTGCCTGAACTTGTTGTCGGTCGGGTGGATCTTTCGAATCTGGGAGGCATTGCCAACGGAGTCTCTGAGACAGAATTGTTGCGCCGATACCTTGATCGCCACCACGCCTTTCGCCACCGACTCGCTCCTTTTGGCACCCTGGGGGAGCGGGCCATGATAGATGACAACTTCGGAAATGCCTTTGATCTTGGATTCGCCGCAAGCGGTTGGGCTTCGGGGATTTCCCTCTTCGGAAATGCAAACACAAGCGCCCAGGACTGGGTGCCGACCTTGTCGGGAAACGACTACCTCCTGGCCTATGGCTGCGGGAGCGGGGCTCCTAGCGGCGCAAGCGGAGTTTCGACCATCGCGAATTTTCGAGACACTCCTTGCCGGGCGGTCTTCAATCTTCTCTTTGGCAGCTTCTTTGGCGATTGGGACTGGACGGACAATTACCTGCGAGCTCCGCTCGTGGGGAGAGAGGATTCGCACGGGCTCGTTAGTCTCTGGTCAAGCAATCCGAGGTGGCAATTGTTCCCCCTCGCCGCAGGGGGCACTCTCGCCGACGCCTATCAACACCTCATCCGCGAGGTAAATCAGCCGCTAGGTCCTTTTCCTCCCGCGGAGGCATCGTGGACAAATCCAGATCAGATTCATGTGGCGATCATGGGGGATCCGGTTCTACGCTCTCATCCGGCCAAGCCAGTCACGGATCTGATCGCTTCCGTCAATGGCGATCAGGTGACCCTTACATGGACCAATCCGGTTGGCGAATCGCACCCCCTTGGCTGCCACGTCTATCGTTCGGATTCGTGGAAGGGGATTTTCGAGCGAGTCGGAAGCAGGACCTTCTCCGGGGCGACGAGTTTCGTTGATACCGTTCCCTCGGAAGGTGACTGGCACTACCTCGTCAGGTTCATCAAGCTCCAGTCCACCGCGTCCGCCTCCTATGAGAATCCTGCTCAGGGAACGGCTGTCCATGCCAACGTGCCAGCCTTTGGCTATGCTCTTTGGGCGGCAGGCCTCTTTGAAGATTCCCCCACCGCTGATTCGAATGGAGACGGTGTACCGAATCTTCTCGCCTACGCCGTCGGAGCACAAAATGGGGAGGCTCGCGCGGTGATGGACGTGCCGCGGGCCAATGGCGACCGGAGTTTTATCGTGCCGCAATCGAGCCGTAGCGACATAAGATACCAAATTGAACTCAGTCCTGACCTTGAGACATGGTTTTCAGTGGCAATTAGACCGATCGGAGGGACCTGGGCGCTAAACGGTGCCTCCGGCTATCCGAATCAGGGAAATGTGACTTTATCTGGCGGAAGCACCAAGATCTTCTCGGACAGCACACTGGCGGAACGGTGCTTTTGGAGAGTGAGGGTGAGTTTGTAGGTCGAAAGCCGCCTATTGACGGTATGGCGGGAGGGGGACACTTTGATTCAGTATACCTAACTGCTTCCCTGCGGAAGCGGAGATTCTCTTTCACCTATCTGGTCTCTCCCTCTTCCGGTGGCAGGCGGGGAGGTTCCCCCAGCTCAATCCCGGGTTTCGGCGGTGGTGTTGTCGCCTCCACTTTACTGGGAACCGGCTCGTCGGTGGTCTCCTGCTTCCCGCATCCCGCTAATCCAAAAGGGAGAAGTAGCGGAGCGAAACGGATTATCCAGAGTATGCGAAGGATCATGGGAGAAGGGTGATTTTATGCCGGATGAAGAGCATCTCCTTGCCCGTTGTATCAACGCTGAAGGAATGTTGGGCACCGGTGCCGGTGTCGGCGATCGAGGTCCAGTTCACCAGGTTCTCCGAACATTCGGCACCGTAGGTGATGCCAGTGGTGGGTGCCGATTCGGCGTAACTGAGAATGAAATCCGTTCCAGAGAGAACGGGTTGTGGCAGTGTTGCGTTGGAGTTCGCCATCGTCGGGTTGAGCCCGAAGGCATACTCAACCCCGTTCGCGACGCCGTCCTGGTCTTGATCGTCAGTAAATCCACCCGTTACTTCCGGATAGAGGGTCGCGATCCAGTCAGCGTAGTCAGGGGGTGCCTGAGCGGTCACCGTTTTAAAGTTACCATAGCCAAACCAACGTGTTCCAACATTGGGACGTATCCTCAGGTAATACGTCACTCCGTTCACCAGCGCAGCACCCGCAGTTGTAGCATTGAGATCAAACGTGCTTGAGTTACCTGACAGTGACGTCGTGGTGGTATTCACGAGCTCGGTTGCATTGGTGACCGTCACATCATCGATAAAAAAGCCGTGGTTTGCAGTGACTCCCTGTACAACGGATCCGCCATTGCTCTTCATCGTGAACCGTACCCGGATGACCTGTCCCGCATAGGCAGCGAGACTATGACTGCGGCTGATCCAGTTGGGATCCCAGTTGGCGCTGCTGAGCCCCACTCCATTGCGGCTGGATATCGTAGTCCAAGTGGAGCCGTTGTCGGTCGACACCTGTGCCTCCAGCGTGGTGGTGGTGGTGCTAAACCGGGCGCGATCATAGTACTGCAACTGGCTAGCGGGTCCCGGGATGATGTCGCGCGTCACAATGAAACTTTGATCAGAAAAAACACCCGACGAAAATGTGAGTTGAAAGGCCTTGCTGCCAGTGCGCTTCAGAGCCGACTGGCGGAGGGAATATCCTGCCGATATGTCCTCCGAGATCTCCGGCACTGGTGAATCCTCTGCTCCCTCCGTCCATGCCCCGGTGCTCCCGGAGGCGACTTCGAGTTCATACGAATCGGCCTGGTCAATGCTATTGAATGAGTAATTTTGACCACTGGTGGGAGGCGTACTGGTCCCCGTGATAGTTACAGACTCGCCCAGAATGTCCGGGTTAAAAAGCGTCACCGTGTAGCTCTTTGTTGTGGGACCTCCCCCCGCGATGCCCGAAACCGTTACCACGTATGGCAAGTCGGAGGAGACAGACGATGGCAACCCCGAAGGAGCCCAAACGATTGTATTGTCGCCATAGCCGTTGTCTGTGCGGGAAATCACGGTCAGTGGCACTGGTGATCCGTTTTGTGTCATTGTCACGGTAGCCGACGCGAAGTTTGCCCCCGGATAGGAAAGGGACCAACGCGCTGGGGAGAGGGAGGCCGGAACAAAACCCTGATTCGGCCAACATAGGAAGGTGGGTGCCGGAGCGGGTTTGAAACTACCAAGCACCCAGAGGGCATTTGCAGAATTATAGGGAACGTTAAAGGGAATATCTCCTGTGCCCATCACTTGGGCACGGGTGTAAAGGATCCAGCGCCGGTGCCCGACAACGATGTTGTTGGCGCCGTCATCACGCATGTAGGCATCGACGGATCCGGGACCAAAGGTTCCCCAGGCAAGATTCGATGCTCCGGCTGCCTCGTATCCGTCCGTGGTGAAGCAACTCCAGGTGTTCGGCGGGGTATGGGAGAGAGCGTTGTTGGCAGACATCATCAAGGCCGCGGCCTGGTCTTTCGCTGAATACGTTGCATTAAAGGTGATGTCCCCCGGAAGCCCCACCAGCGCACGGTAGAAATTCACCCGCCGCCGCACGTCATTCTTGAAAATGGCCGACGTGGTGCCCGGAGTGCAAAATGCCACGGCACCCGTCCACATGTTGTTACCCTCGTAATCCCAGGACGCATGGTATATGCATTGATAGAACGCGAGCACGTCACGCCGATCTGTCGAATCGACCGAAAGGCCATCGACTGCTTGAGGGCTCACCGTTCCCGGAAGCCAGGCCCTCGCCTCCGGGAGGATCAAGAAAACCATCAAAACGGACAATTTCAGCAGAGAAACTGCCGGGATGATGCGGGTTCCCATGTTGTTTTATTTTACAGTCTAATGGCCACCCATGTCAATGACCGACAGGGACTCGCCTTTTCAGCTCATGAGCGCCGCTTGAAAACCTCAAAATGGAGAATCCAAAAATTTTCGTCTGTGGATGATGCGGCTGAGGCCGGATCGGAAAGAGGATGAACCCGACCATAAGGGCTGCGGACTTTTTTGCGGTCTGGCTGCCATAGTCGTCCGTCGTGGAGCCAACTCCACCTCTTCGTCGCGCGTTGCTGGATCACCAAACGACTCGCAGGTTTTGAATCCGGTTTTTTAAGCAGGCTCCTGAAAATAGAGCACCGAGTTGGGAAAACTGCTTCATGGACTCGCATCGATCCTGTTGCCTCGTCGGCAATTCTGCAGGGATTTAGAGCAAATCCCTGCAAATTTTGCTTTCCTCGTCTCTGGTTATGCGGCAACTCTCAAGAATAGCCTTTTTAATCCCAAAGAAAAAAGCTGAACAATCCAGAAGAAAAAGGGTAAAATGACGAAGTTGAATGGGCGTTTCGAGGGATTTTCGAAATCCGTCGTTCCACACTTCACGTTTTTTAATACTCCGAATTGAGAACTGTGATGTTTTTTGGCCTTTGACCCATAGATTCCTATGAACATGCGATTTGCCGCAAAAGTGATCGTCGCCTCGCTCCTTTCCGGAGTTGGACCTGCATCTGCCCAGATTTCGGTCACCACCGATCCGGTCGGATATGTCGAGGTGAATCTCGCGGCAAATGCCTACACGTTCATCGGTCTCCCGCTCTACACGACGGTGGCATTCAAGGGGGCAGTGACTGGAGTCTCCGCAAGCACCCTGTCCTTCGAAGGAAGTCCCTTCGACTCTTTGTCATTTGGTTCCGCTACGATTGGCGCGGAACAAGTGCCTCAGTATTTCATCGAGGTCACATCCGGCAGCGATGTGGGTGCGATGATTCCCATTCTATCAAACACCGCCAATACGGTCGCCCTTACGGAGGATGTTTCCTCCTTCATCGCGGTGAGCGACACCATCACCATAAGGCCCCTCCACACCCTTGATTCTTTGTTTCCGAATGGAGCTCCGCTCCGCGTAGGAGTCTCGGTCGCTGCCGCAGACGAGGTGTTGATTTTCGACGCCAGCCAGCAAGCGACCGTTTCCTATTTTTACTCATCGACGCACTCACAATGGCGCCGAGGCACAACCCCTAACGGAAGCCGCTCGATCCTGCCCAACCAGAGTATCTATATCAATCACAAGGCGGCCGCGACAAAATTGGTCATCTCCGGCACCGTGAAACTGGGGACAACGGGTATTGATGTTTTGACCGGTTACAATCTGATCCCGAATCCGTTCCCCTTTGCTTACCCACTGAGTCTTTCCGATCTTTACACCGGCAGCGTCACGACAGGGCTAAAGGGAGGCGTTTCAGTAGCTGCGGCGGATCTGGTGACGATTTACAGCGGTAGCAGTGTCCCGAAGACCTACTATTTTCACACCCCATCGAGTCAATGGCGCACCGGAACGACGCCATCCGACAACGCGATGATTCCGGTTGGAGGGGCTCTGATGATTCACCGGAAGAGCCCATCGCCTCCATTTACCTGGGTTAAATCTCAGCCGTTCTGATCTCTGCGGATTCTTCATCAAAGGAGAGGGCTTGCTGACCGAATCAGGTGATTCGACGGCGACTGACCGTTGCCTGGAACATTTCACGCCTGTAACCCTCGAAGACAAGGCGCAGAAAATCGAGGCCGCTGCGTGCCATCGTTTCGACCTTAGTCCGTCACCTTGCCTCCGGTAACCATCTAAATGGCAGGGAGTTTTGATCCTGTTAATGATCTTGAAGAGAAGGTCTTATTAACCAGGCAGAACCCTTTCAACCGCAGTTTATTTGGAAAATTGAGTGGAGTCTCATCGCTGAGATTTGCGCAATCTCACTCCTCTCACTTGCCAAAGCGGTGATGATCGGATTCTATGCCTCCAGACATGAATCCGCTTCGCGTTTCTTTACCGCTGATTGGGCTAATTTTCATCGCCGGTCTAGCACGCGGAGCTTCCGATCCGTATCACGCGTGGATCGTGTCTCACTGGGGGAATCTTGTTGTCTCTGAGGAAGCCAACCGCGCGACTATCTGGGGTGAACAGGCCGATCCGGATGGTGATGGGATTCCGAACCTTCTCGAGTACACTACCGGGATCGATCCGAAGGTGTGGAACCCGGTTTCCGATGCATGGGTTTTCTTCGTTCCTTCCCAGGGTGCCCCATCGGCGCGGTTTCCTGAAATCTCCGCGAGGATCCGGATGAACGATCCCGATCTGCGGGTCATTGCCCAGGCGAGTAGCGGGTTGGACTATTGGACCCCGGAGGGCAACGTTGATTTTTCCCAGCCCCAGCCTCCCAATCCGGCGGTCGTTGAGATTCCAACCGACGATGTGTCCGGGGCGTTCCGGCGCGTTCGCTACGTCGATGTACAATCGATGGAGGGCCGTGACCGTTCGTTTTTGCGACTGATGGTGGTGCGAAAATTCGAAGTGGTCACGGGCTCGGCAGTTGATCCATTCTTTTTCACCGGTGGCGAGACCGTACAATCCGGCACCGTGGCACGCTCGAACTCCGTCGTTGTTAGTGGTTTCGGTGGTACGGTTGAAGTGTCGATTCCAACAGGGGTGCGATTTTATCGGAACGGAATTCTTCAGAATCCTCCGCCCGGCCCGACACCGCCGCCGAACCCGCTGGGAGGCCCGGTTACCTCAACCGAAGTACCGGTGACTGTGCAAGTCGGCGATGTGATTTGGTTGGAGGCAGACGCACCCGCGACTTCGGGACTTCTTAGCCAGCACACCCTGACTATCGGCGGGGTATCGTCGACCTGGTCCTTCCGGTCGGGAACGGTTCCTTCAATTCCCGACCATGGAGGCACGGATTCGGGCTATACCCCGGTCGAAACCGGCGTGTCCGATACAGGCGCGGCGCAGGCGAATATTCCCATCGTGGTGTCCCCCGGTACTGCGGGTATGCAGCCCAAACTGTCCATCGGCTACTCCAGCCAGGGCGGGAACGGACCGCTGGGGGTTGGGTTCTCACTAAGTGGACTTAGCGGGATCAGCCGGGTCGGTCGAACGTTGACACAAGATGGAGTCCGGGGCGGGGTGAACCTGGATGCGAATGATCGATTTGCGCTCGATGGACAGCGCCTGATTGCCATTAGCGGGTTGGACGGGGCCGATGGAACGGAGTACCGGCTTGAGTTCGATCCATCTTCGCGGATTCGCAGTTACAACACACAGGGATCGGGACCGGAAAGATGGGTAGTCGAGACGAAGGCCGGGTTGAAGATGGACTTTGGTTTGTACTCGAACTCTCGGGTTACCGCCAGTGGAAATGCCAATGTCCTTTCATGGGCGCTGACGCGAATCACGGATACATCAGGAAACTTCATCACCTTCACCTATGACTCAGATGGTCGACTTCGGGGCGAGTTGCTGCTCGCCGAGGTTGCATATACGGCCAATACAAATGCCGGCCTGGTTGCGAATCAAAAGGTCGTGCTTGACTACGAGGATCGGCCCGATCCCCGGACAAGCTATTTCAACGGCCTGACGATTCATTCGTTGAAACGCCTCAAGAGCATCGAGTCACTTGTCGGCAACTCGTTGATGCGTCGCTATGAGATGGTTTATCGCCTCTCGCAACTCAGCCAAGCCACTCTGCTGGCCCAAGTTCGCGAGATCGCGCCGGATGGAGCGGTGCACACCACTGATATCGATTGGATGGATGGACCGTTGCCGACATTCACGGCAGTTCGCCGAGACTATCCTCATCATTCATCCGTTTGGCATTACCTTTACACCGAAGTCGGCGACTTCAACGGCGACGGCAAGAGCGACATGTTCAGCCAGGGAGACGACGGGAACTTGACTGTCTTCCTAAGACGGGACAATGAAGCGGATTTCGATATTGTAAGGCACACACCGGCGAACGGTTTCCGTCGCGATTTGATGTGGCTGGGGGACTTCAATGGTGACGGCCTCACGGATGTCTTGACACGACCGAGCGGTTCCACTCGTATTGTCACCTATTTCTCAAGCGGGAACGGACAGTTTACACCTCACGCGTTCGATCAGGCAGTTGCATGGGACACCGGTCAACTCACACTCGGAGATTTCAATGGAGACGCGCGGACCGATTTCGTCACGGGTATCGGAACGAGCCAATTGAGAACGTTCCTTTCGAATGGAGACGGCACTTTCACGAGTGTCGCCGAGAACGTGACCTGGGGTTGGAACGGCTCGACTTTGCTTACGGGCGACTTTGACGGAGACGGTTTGACTGACTTTCTTTCCCACAGCTCTCCGGTGAACGGCCAGTATGCGTGGAACGTGATGGAGTCGGATGGTGACGGCACCTTCACTGAACGAAAGCACTTCTACCCGCAAAGTGTCGGTAACGGATATCCGCCGATCGCGGGCGATTTCAACGGAGACGGCATCATGGATATAGCCTCCGCTAATGGACAGCTTATTACGGTGTTCCTCTTCAAGGGCGATGGAGGAGTCACCACGATCGTCACCGACGTCGGGATATCGGGATTCGGTTGGCGAGGAGATGCGGTGGGTGCCTTCAACTCCGACAGAATGACCGACATCCTCTCATGGATCAACTACTCGGGGCAGCGCGACATTCTTCGTTTTATTTCGGTTGGAGACGGACGTTTTGAGGTGCAGCGAGAAACTAACTCAGTGGCTTGGGATCCCGCCAATACGGTCTGGGTGGGAGACTTCGACGGCGACGGCAAAGCTGATGTCGTTTCGTCCTATTACCAATTCACCCATTTCACCTCGGCGAGCGCCGCCGAGGACCTGGTCTCCCGCGTCACCAATGGCCACGGCGGAGAGACCTCCTTCGCCTACAAACCAATGACCGACAACTCGGTCTACACGCGTGGCACAGGAATGACCTACCCTTGCGTCGATTTCCAGGCTTCAATGTATGTGGTCTCTTCCATGACCGCACGCAACGGCATTGATGGAGATGCTTTCACCGGAGTTGGCGCAACTCATCTTGGAACCAACACTGTTAATTACCGCTACGTCGGTGCGTGGTCTTGTCTCGATGGGAGAGGCTTCATGGGGTTCAACGGTGTCGAGGCAACAGACGCGACGTCGGGCATCATCACGTGGACTGAATATGAGACGGACCCGCTCAAAGCAGGTCGGGCCAAGTCGACCCGGCAGGACCTCGTCAATCCTCCCCCCGGAGGCAGTGGTCTGATCAGCGACGTGGTGACGAATTGGATAAAGAGTGAAACGACCCATCCAACGGGTCTGAAGACTCACTTCGTCACCGAGGGTGCGACGTTCACTCGAAGCTTCGAGGTGAATCGATCCGGATCGAACCCAATCCGGGTCGTGACCCGTTATGGCCCCGGACCGGGCGGAACGATGACTTACGACGCTTATGGCAACCTCCTCGGATTATCGACCTCCACGACTGACGGATCTCAGACCTTTATTGAGACAGTTTCAAATACCTATTCTGACATAATCAACTCTTCGAAATGGCTTCTCGGCCGTCTCGCCACGAGCAAGGTCACCAAATTCGGCCCGGATCCGGTGGGAGGTGGAAACATCTCCCTCACTCGCGAATCCTCCTTCGCCTACCACCCGACGACCGGCCTGCTCACCCAGGAGGTCGAGGAACCGGCCCGCACCATCCAGCGGAAACAGAAAGACTACACCCACGACGCTTTCGGCAACATCCTCACGAGCACGATTTCGGTGCAGGGCGAAGAATCACGCACGACCTCGACGACTTACACCTCCGACGGCCGCTTCGTTGCGACGACGACCAACGCCCTCGGTCACAGCGAGTCAAAGACCTACGACCCCGTTCTCGGCAACGTCCTCACCCAGACCGGGCCAAACGGCCTCACCACCTCGTGGCAGTATGACGCAATCGGGCGTCCCATCCGCGAGACACGTCCCGACGGCACGGTCACGCGTTCGTTCTATCGCCGGGTCACCGGAGGCACAGTCGGGGCGCCTCCCAGAGCCGTTCACTATGTGCGGGCGCAATCCTCCGGCGGCGCACCGAAAACGGTTTGGTATGATTTACTGGACCGCGAAATCCGGACAGATGGAGTCGGTTTCGACGGGCGCACCGTTTCGGCCCATCAGGTCTACAATGCCCGTGGAGAGGTGACTTACGCGTCGCAGCCCTATTTCGCCGGCGACACACCGCTCTACTCGACGACCCAATACGACGCCGTTGGTCGTCCCGTTCTTACGAACGATCCCGGCAACCGCATCGCCCGGACGTCTTATGATGGACTCACCACGATGGTCGAGCGGAACTACGATCCGAACAATCCGAGTCTCTTCCAGAAAGCCGTCACCGTTGTCAACGTGATGGGGTGGACCGTCTCCTCGAGCCAATACCTGAACAGCGCCGCCAAGACTGTCTCGAAACGCTACGATCCTTATGGGAACCTCCGGTTTGTCACCGATCCAGCCGGGAACACCACCGAGATCCGCTACACCGCCCGCGGCAACAAGAGTTACCTGAGTGAGCCGAACAGCGGCGTCACTACCTACGCCTACAATGGCTTCGATGAGTTGAAATCGCAGACCAACTCCGCCGTTCAAACGGTCACCCTCACTTACGACAAACTGGGGCGTGTTCTCACTCGAACCGAGCCCGAGGGCGTGACCCAGTTTTTCTACGACACCGCCCCGATGGGCAAGGGGCAGCTCGCCCGCGAGTTAATGGATGGCTTCGAGCGCCGCCACTTCTATGATAGATACGGTCGCCCTGCTTCCTCCGTGGAATACCACGGCTCGCGCGGTTTTGCCGTCAGTCGGGGTTACGACATGGTCGGGCGGCCTGACAGCCTCACGTATCCGACCGGCTTCTCGACGCGTCAGGTCTACACGACCAATGGCCATCTCTGCGAAGTGCGGAACGGATCCGACAACACCGCCTATTGGAAGGCCCTCGTCGTGAACGTGCGAGGTCAGGTTGAGCATGAGACGCTCGGCAATGGCATTGAGACCAACCGCACCTTTGAGACTGCCACCGGTCTGATCCAATCCATCCAGTCCGGGATCTCCGACTTCGGAGCGGGGCGCGATTTGCAGGACCTCTCCTTCACCTTCGACCTCATCGGGAATCTCCGCGAGCGCCGCGATACCCGCTTCTCCGCACCTTTCTCAGAAAGCTTCACTTACGACACACTTAACCGGCTCAAGACGGTCGATACCTCGGGTGGTGTCGCGGTCATCGCCGGATACAACGACATCGGGAATCTCACGAGTCGCAGCGACATCGGTGCCTTTGCCTACAGCGGCGCACGGCCCCACGCCCTCACTTCCGTCAACGGCGGCAACTTCAACAAGGTCTGCGAATACGACGCCAAGGGGAACCGCACCCAGGACGGGGGCACCATCCTCGCCTACAGCTCCTACAACAAGCCTGTCACGATTCAGAAGGACGACGACACCCTCTCCTTCGCCTACGGTCCTGACCGCAATCTCTACCGTCAGGTCATCGTCGCCGATGCCGCCGCTACCCCCAGCATGCGTGATTACATCGGCGGCCTCTATGAGCGTGAGACCCTCGCGAACGGCGACGTACGTCACGTCCACTACATCGCGGGAGGCAACGGTGTCGTCGCCATCCACACCGACGAGCGTAGCAACTTCGGCCAGGAAAGCGAGCGCACCCGCTACGTCCACAAAGATCACCTCGGTTCCGTCGATGTCATCACCGACAGCGCTGGCCACGAGGTCGAGCGCCAGAGTTACGACGCCTGGGGCCGCCGCCGCACCGTGACGCACAGCGGGGGGAACTGGACCGTGACCTATCCGGTGAATCCCGGTAGCAACGAGACGAGGCGCGGGTTCACCGGGCACGAGATGCTCGATCTGGTGGGGCTGGTCCACATGGGCGGGCGGGTCTATGATCCCATCTCGGCGCGGTTCCTGAGTCCCGATCCTTTTGTGCAGGCGCCGGATAATTTGCAGAATTTGAACCGCTACAGCTACGTGCTGAACAATCCGTTGAGTTACACGGATCCGAGTGGGTTTTTCTTTAAGGCACTATCTAAGTTTTTCAAGAAGATAACTCCGATTGGATGGTTCATGTCTACTAAAACATGGAATCAGTTCTTCTCTGCGTCGATAGGAATTGGCCTTACCATTTTGACGGCGGGGTGGGGCGCGCCTATTGCCGCGGCAATCGGAGGATTTGGCTCCGCCTTCAGCGGCACCCTATTGGCGGGCGGATCGGTCGGAGATGCACTTAGAGCCGGGTTAAAAGCAGGCGCAATTAGCGCTGCATCGGCAGGCATTTTGAATAAAGCAGCCGGACAATTCGGATTATCAGGGAAGGACCTAGCAAACGCAACTGGCCGCGAATTCGCCGAAAAGCTTGCGTTAAAAACTGCGATACACGGAGCCGTGGGTGGCACTGCGGAAACCCTTGGGGGAGGAAAGTTTTTGCACGGTTTTATGTCTTCGGCTGCCGCCGCTGCTTCTTCACCGATCATTTATGGCCAGACTCATGACCTCCCACTGGGAGACGCGATCGGAACTGCTGCGGCAGCCACAGTGGGCGGCACGGCTTCGAAAATCGGAGGCGGGAAATTTGCCAATGGTGCCATTTCTGGCGCAATCGGATATTTGTTTAATGCACTGAGTGGCGAGAACTCGGCGGAAAGCACTTCGGATAAGGTGAAATCAGAGTATGA
>ERZ761610.1145-NODE-1145-length-15717-cov-14.472800_pt1 | contig 15717 bp, 9 predicted proteins | sample MGYA00512164_ERZ761610 | MGnify/ENA primary metagenome ERZ761610 (study PRJEB28899, sample SAMN02850038) | bioreactor sludge metagenome | biome: EBPR Sludge; feature: EBPR Bioreactor; material: flocular biomat | place: Australia: Thorneside Wastwater Treatment... | reverse complement strand
ACGAGATATTGGCGTGACTGGAGTTCAGACGTGTGCTCTTCCGATCTAAAATCATCAAAAGAAGTCGCTTCTTTTGATGATTTTTGATGAATAAATTTGACTTTGCATATTTGGAGATGACATTATGAGAAGTTGGCTACGGCGTTGGCGCCATCCTTGGCGGTTAATGTTTGGGTTACTTACCTTAGGAGCCTTTATCTGGCTCCTTTTGGGAGTTTTCGGCTTTGTTTTTCTTGATATCAAAACTGCTATTATGGTTTTGATTGTCGGGCTATTTGCCTCTGAAGCGACAATATAGGAGTGGTGGGGGCATGAAAAAACATTTGGTGGTTTCGGATATACACGGCGACCTGGAAGCCCTTGTGTGTGCTGCGAACCGTGCAGGTAACGACTTTGGCGGATTTGACGATGTGTGGTGCCTTGGCGACGTGCTAGGACGCTGCGAGCCAGAAGAAGCAGGGGAATGTATCGAATGGTTACAATCGTATCCCTCTGTCTGTTTGCTAGGCAATTGGGATTGGTGGATACGTTACCAACCGGATTGTGCTACAAAGGGAATGGTTAAACAGGAAGAGATAGAAAAAAGGGAAATGGAATTAAGAAAGTTTCGCGATTGGTTATTTGATGATAGTAACGAACAAATAAAAAACTATGTTGATGCATGGTTAAATTATAGGACTTTTACTGAACTTAACTTGACGCTTGTTCATGGTACTCCAATTGTTGATAAAAATGATGAGTGTCGGCACCCTTCGCAGCCTTATATCCCTGGAAATGACGACGCACGCCGAGTCTTTTTAGCGCCTAAAGACACGGATAATTATCATATTTTCGATTCGATGCAAAGAACCTCAGTATATTTCACGGGACACCATCATGTCCCCAAAGTTTACACATATTTTCCCAATACAGGCAGAGTCGGTGTTAATGAAGTTCATGGTGACCTTGTTGATAAAGGATTTTCACGCGTAACCATAGATGAAAAAAATCGAATTATTAGAATCGGATCCGTATCCAAACGCGAACCTATCAAGAAAGGCAGGCCTGAGTTTAGAGTTCCTACTGCCATGATCTTTGACGAGGAAACTCGCAAAGTGACAATTTTCGAGGTGAAATAATGACAACAAAATCGGTGTTGATTCAAGGCGGAAAAGAAGTCTTTTTTGACGACAGCCAAGTCGGCGCTGGCGCGTTGGCGCAAGTGTTAATTAGCGCAGATCGCAAATATGTTTTCAAAATGGAAGGTGCCAAGGGCAAGGACGAACTGCAAACTTTGCGTGAGTTGGGAATGAAACTCCCACCCAAATCGGAAAGCCGAAAACTATTATTGAGGGTATGGGGTGTCGAACAACATTCATTCTTACAATGGAAAGACGCCAAAGTTCACGTGCAGGAATGCGCGCCTGGTAAAGACTTGCGTTCGTATGCCGCGAAGGGAGCATTATCTTTTGAAGATCGCCTTCACATAGCTATTCAAACAGCCACCCTTTTCAAAGAAACTAATGAAGCGGGTGCGGCATATCTGGACCATAAGCCACGGGAACATGTATATTGGGACGCGGATAATCGCGTAATCAAAGTGATTGATTGGAATGCGGCACTCATTAAAGCCACCGAAGCAGAACGCGCGGAGGATTTTGCCAGTTATTGTCTGGCACTTGCAGATATATTGGACACAAATCCGCATGAAGAGAATGAAGCAGGAGTAGCGAGTTACGAATATCTCTCCCACCCTCTCAATTGGTCACTGGAGACAGAAAATGCATTACATCACAAAGATTTAGGGTATCGTTCGTGGTTTCTGCTGGCGCTGACTTCGCTGACGGTGATTGGTAAGCCCTTCTTGCAAAACTGGATGGAACTTTTGCAGGTCTTCGCAGATGTCCGAGATGGAAAGAATTCGTGGCTGGATAAGATATCTTTGGAACATTCTTATGCTACTGATTTAGGAGATGCCAGTCGTCTAATCGGTCAATTACTGATATCGAATATTCCGACTGCTGATCAAAAAGAAAAAGCAAAGAGACAAAGTAATGACTTAATTAAGAATAGTCGTTCTAATATTATAGAGAGCAACTATCAGGTGATTCTTTATCGGCTTTTATTTGCGTGGTTATTGGCGCCTTCTGACTTTCGAACTTTTTGCCAGTATGAAGTTTGGCGGCTATTTTTAGCGAATCCTGATAAGGCGGCTTTACGTCAGTTGTTCATTGACCTAAAGCCGAGTTTAACATGGGAGAATTATGTCAATGCTATAAAGAAATCCTCTGACAAGTTCCCTGAAATTACATCATTGATAAAACTAAAGCAAAAAGCAGAAGCGCAAGAAAAAGACGAAAAGGTAGATAAATTAATTTCCGAGAATAAGTTAAGCGAGGCAATGGGTTTGTTGCATGAAGCCAAAACAATAGACCCCAGCAACCTAGATGTTCAAATTAAGTACAATAATATTAAGGGTTCTGATAAAGTTCAATCTTCGTCAGAAGAAACTTTAAGGTCTGCTAAAAGCCTATTAGAAAATATGGGAGATTGGGAGGGGGCACGCTCGAAGGTGAATGAAGTTGAAGAAATGTGGGATGTTGCGGAAATGCCCGAGCATATTAAATCGCAAATATCCAGCCTTAAAGAACAGATTGATTTTATGGAGAAAAGTAAAAATGAACAGAGTGAAGTAAATCGTAAATTGCTGGTAATTCTCAACAAAAATCCCGTGGAGCAGACTTCAACTCAATTGAGCGATTTTATTGAAAATATTTCTAGTCAAATAAAAACTCCAGAACAGCGAGAAATGTGGACGGAATTACAAAAACGTTACGATGAGACTGTAATTCGAGAGAGGCAGTTGGTCAAGTTGAATAACGTTGCGAACTTTGAAACATGGCGCAATGGTTTGGCAGAAGCTGCCAAGGATGGTAATTTGCACGCGAAAGACAACTTGATTAACGCAAATTTGATAGGGAGGATATTGGAGAAAATACAACAAGACATAAAGCAAATACCAAACGTGGGTTTGGAAGTGTCAACTCGATCCTATGTTGCTGTGCAAAAAGAAATCTTTAAATTACGAGAGAGTCTGAAAGGTGAGGAAACTTCCCTAAGATTTTTAAAGGAGGCTGAGGGTGAACTCCCTGCGTTAAAAAACGCCATTTTGCTACAGGTGGAGGAAACCATCTGTACTCTATTGACAAAACAAGGACGAGAAGATGCGGATTTAGTAGATGCCGAGAATATTTTGATAGCTATTTCTTCTATTTTTGGAGAACAGGAATTTAAGACGCGCGAGATTGCAGATTGGTTGAAACGTTGTCGTTTAATTGAAGACATGAAAGTAGACCTAAGTAAATGGAGGCAATTGTCAGAGGAAATAACAAAACTACCTACTAGGATCTTCCACGGTGAGTATTATGTTGATCTGAGACAACGGATATGGAACGTGCTTCACGCCATGCAGTTGATTGAACTGACCCCGCACCAGTGGGCAGACAATGTTCAATCGTTGAAACGGGAGTGGAAGAAGGAGAAGCGATTAGCTGAGATTGAGCGTGGACTCCTCAAGAAATTGGAGGCGGCGGAGCAGAGTGACGCAGCTGAAAGGGGCAATATTGCCGCACTGCAACAAGCACTAAAGGATTTAGATGATAAGTTAAGTGATTCTGAAAAGACTTTGAAATCCGAAATGGCGTCTTTACAAGATGGACTGAAATTCTTATTGAGCGAACGTCAATTCCAAACGGCGCTCAATACAGTCAGCGAAACGCTTAAAAGCGACCAAAAAGAAAAAAACGATATCTTATACAAAGATATTGAGACTTTAAAAAAACACATAGATGCTAACGCAGATAAATTCAAAGAGATTAGGTCTAGTTATGATAACCTTGTTAATTTATTAAGCAGACTGGCATCCCAGGATCAGTTTTATAACTTGCATTCAATATTGGACGAGTTAGGACAGTCGTCTAAGAGAATGAGCGCCGCATTGCAGACTTTGTCCGAAAAGATGGATCGTATTTATAGTGATGAAGAGAAAATGGCAGGAGAAACTATTCCTTTAGAAAAGAGGGTAATTTATACGGAAAAAGGTGCTGTAGATTTGAATATGAATGCCAAATTGGCTTCACAAGAAATAGAAGATGATAAGGCTATGGAGGAAGAGCATCAAACGGTGGAATCAAATTACCTACAAAATGCAAAAAGCTTATGGATATCTATTTATAAAACTCTACAGAGACAAAAACTACTGGTTTCCATTGTGAGTATTTTGGTTTTATTTGTTATTGCAGGTACGATATTTGGCGATTTTATTCGTCCGTCTGCGCTCCCTGATGTTTCACAGTCCAACCCTACTGAGACCGTGACGCCAACCAGTACCACAACGCCCACAATAACACCCACTTTGACGTCCACCCTGACTCCCGCCTTGACTCCTGCCCTAAATCCTCTGGGGACACCCGCTTCAACAATAATATTAAATTTGAATGCTATACAAGCCCTTAGTTTAACAGGAGACCGCCCATTTGTAAAATTATCTTCCATACAAGACCTCCCAGTTGAAATAAAGATATTAGACCGAGAAACAAGCAATAACAAGAAGGTTCAACTAGTTGCAGCTCTAAAATTGGAATTCTTGGCGGAGTTATCTCAAGTCGTACCCGGACAGGAGTATACAATCAAGCCTGTTGACGAAAAAACGCCTTTGAAATTGTATTGTCTTACGCCCAATAACCCAACCGAACCTATCGAATGCGGTGAATTTACTTATAGTAAAGACTTACCTGATACGTTTAAAGTTGCGGAAAACAGTGTCTTACCGACAGACTATGTTTGGTTGGAATGGGTTATGTGGATTCCTCAATCAGCCTTTAAGTAATTGTGAATATAAACCGTCGTATTGAATTTCTAAAGTATTTGGAGATGTTTTATGGAAAACATTACCGCTGAAATCTTTGCTGCACTGGAAAACTGGAAACTGGATCACGCGCGCGTCTTGCTGGAACGCAATTCGCACCTGCTATCCGATACTGATTACGCCTTGGTAATGGATCGGCTTTATGATCGCACAGATGTCAATCGCCTGCTTAACGAATTGAACAATCACGTTGAAAATGGGGATTACATTGCAGCTCTACAAACATTTGATGATATCCAAGTTAATGAATGGGCAAAAGCCCACCCGGATTACGAGCCTTTAAAAGAAAAATATCGTGTTTTTCAGAATGAGCATTTGAAGAGCTTGTTCCGTGGTTGGGTGGCGGAAATCGAGAAGCACTTAACCGACGAAGATGGCGAATTGGATTTGGATAAGGCGCGTTGGCAGCTAGCCGAAGTTGACGTTTTGCTGCAGAAGATTAAATTGCTGCCGGAATCCTTGCGCAAGGATTATGAACCTCAAATTCATCGCAAGGTTTTGGAATATGAAAAGAAACATAAAGAGGCTCTGTCCATAGACAACATTGAACGCGCCAATAAAGCGGAATTCTTTGCTGAAGCGCAGAAATTATTGGTAGAGGCAAAGGCGGCGGGAGTTCCGGAAAAGAAGTTACAAGAACTTCAGGAGAAGATCGAAAATAATCAAAAACGCGCCGAGGGGCAAAGTATCACATTTTTGAATGACCCGACAAAATCCGATGTTGAGCGTATAGAAGGCGCTTCCGTTTCTGCTAAAAGCGCAAAAGCATGGCGGTTGGCATACAATTTGGCATATCATGGCTACCTCACTTTGGGCGAGCCTGACTCCAGCCGCTTATTTGAGGAAGCGCTTGAATATAAACAAGCATATTTGGAACAACTGCCAAAAGACATAGAACAGCAAATCAATATTTCCGAACACGCTTTCGAATTAGGGGAGTATGAAGAGGCAAATCGGGCGCTTGCTTGGGCAAAGAAATTCGGCATGAGTCCGGGAAAATTCGACGGCAAGATTGATGACTATATGGATTCCATTGTTATCAAAGGAAAACCGTTGGAGATAATTGAAGAAGTCGGCGGCGGCGGGGCAGCTCTTGCCGCAAGAATTGCTGATTTGGAGCCCAAAATCCAACAGGGTATTGAAAAACGCAGAAAAGCGCACGAACTGTATGCCCGGGCGAGTATGATGGTGACCTCCGGCATATTTAACAGAATTGCCAATGCCATAGATTTATTATTGCGGACATTGGCGGTGGACGAGAGGTATCAGGATGCGCGAACTTTATTGTTGAATTTGTCCCAACAGTATACTGTTTCGTTCAGCAAGATATTCGAAGACAGATGCGCACGTTTCGACGCTTCCATTGAGGAAGCCGCATGGGGACGCGCCGAGCGCTATTGGAACGATATTAAAAGATTATACGAAGAGGCACAGGGATTTGTAAAAAATTATCCGTCAATCTTGGCGGATAACAACCCTTTGACAGCCATTCTTCTCGACCAATATGTGGACGATATTTCCCAGAGAGAATCGCGTCTCGAACAATTGAAAAGCCGCGAAAAATCCGCAAATGAAAAGCGCGAAATCTTAATGCAAACCTTTAATGCTGCGCGCAACAACCTTGACCAAAGCCGTCAAAGCGATATCGAAAGATTGTTGCAAGAGTGGTCTTCTTTGACGCTGCGCAAGATGGACGTCAAGCGCGTGCGTCAGCAGGTGCAGGCTTTCTGGGATCAGGAATATCAATGGCTGTCTGATACTGTTCGCAAAATTCAGGAAGCGACCAATAAGGGTGCGTTTGATAGCATGCAAGTTTTGGAAACCACTGCAAGCGAACTGGAGAGCAAGGCACAAGACGTGCCGGTACTCAAGGTGGAGCAATCGCTTGCGGATTATTACGGGAAACTAGGCGCCCTAAAACGCAGGGATGATCCTCTTGGAGCGGTTGATTACTACATCAAAGCAGAGCAGCACGCAAAGATTGCGAATAATGCCGCCAGTTCTGCCACTTATCGTCAAGCGCTTGAAGACTTGAAAGTGGAGCTTAAAGATAAGAGCGCGATCATAGATACCCGCAGGGCTTTGCAAAATGCTCTGAACGACAAAAACTATGAAGAGATTGAGCAAATTTTAGTTGAATTACCTGAAGATGTTAAGAATGATATTGAAATTAAACAGCTAGGGAAAAAAGCAAAGGTTGCTTTGGCGCGGTTTCAACATGACCGCTTTTTGGAAGAATGTCGCTTAATCCTGAGTATCCAGCCCCGTGCAGGAGAAAAAGGTGAATTTATCCCCGCCAAAGAGAGGGATTTTGAGTATGCCCGCGATCTTGCAGTGAAAGCGCTTGGGCATTATGCAACCTCACCGGACGCGAGCAATATGCGCGATCTGGCAATTCGGTATCAAGCCAAAGAAAATGAAGGCATTGAAGAACTAGAAACTTATATTGGATCGGAAAATTACCCTGCTGCACAAGGCTTGGCAACAGACTTTCTCGATCAAAAATACCCATATATTGGTGCAAAACTATGGAAAAAGTGCATTGAGGCTCAAAACTTATATAGAAAGTGGAATCAAGATAATCAAGATAAGTGGGAAACTGCCAAAGATAACGCCAAATCTATGATAGATCGGATTGATTTAGGCGACGATAACGCCGATTCTGTTTTTGCGCAGGCACAGGTGATGCTCGAAAAATGCAAATCAACGTATTGGAGACCGGATGAAAAAGAGAGTTTTGAGAAAGTTGTTGACACGTACATAGTTTTTCCGCGCAATGCCTTCAGTGAAGCCTCAAAACAATACGCTCAAATTAAGCGGTCTCTTGCAATAGGCGAAATTTCGCATGCCTATGATCACATAGATTCTTTTCCATCTGGCATTCCTGCTCAAGTAGAAAGGTCTAGAACGACTCTTCGCAATCACCTTGCAAAATTAAATCAAAGCTTTATGACATTGATTGATGAATTAGTTGCTGCTAAAAAATCATTGTTATTTACGATGGGTGGACAGTTCGCCGGACACACGAAAGACAACCAGCAAAATCTTTTGCGTCTGAAAAATGGCATTGACTTCGAATCAATATCTGAAGCTTATATAAGTCTCAATAATGCGGCTGAAGCAGCAAAGCGTTTTGAGGGTTTTTTGGAGGTCCATGATGACACGAAGGGACTCCTTGGTGATGAAAACTCCAAGCAGGCAACAGAGGGTAAAAATGATGAAATTTCTTTATTTGGTTCTCCCATTTTGCGTAAGTTTAAGCGTTTTAGAGAAGAAGAGGATAAGTATAAGTATCTTAAGTCGCTCGCATTGTTCTTGGAGAAGGATTTCGAAAGCCTGATTCGCAACTATAAAATTAATGATGCTCAGGAAAGGTTAGAAGAACGTTTACGCGCCTGTCCCAGTTCGTTGGCGGATTTGGGCGGAGCTTTTCGAACTTTGAACCAGTGGCTTGATGAGCGCGAAACTATCCACGAAGAGATAGTTGGCGTAGAATTTAAAGTCCCTGAACGTCCATTCTTGCCGCCTTCAGACGCCAATCTTGAGCAGGCTTTGAAAGTTTTGGAAGGGCTTGACGGGATGACTTTAAGGCAGGATCAACATAATCGGTATAAAGAGGTCAAGTCTACTGACCAAAGTGTAAAGGTCGAAGTGCAAGTCACTGATTGGGAGAGACAAAGAATTCGCAAATTGCGCGTGCGGATTAAAGAAAAGCTTGAAACCTTCTTTTCACAAAAAATGGTGGTAAGTCTCGGAATTTTAGCTCTGTTTGTGTGTGTGATAGCTGTTGTTTCAACGTATGTAGGAACTCGTCCTGTTCCAGTTGTTCAGGCAACACCTATAGAGTCAAAAGCGACTGCTACATCTACCCCAATTCATTCAACTTTAGTTCCTACTGTAGTATTTACCCAAACTCCATTGCCATATATCTCAGGAAGAACCATTGGTCAAACTTATGTGTTTCGGTTCCCTTCTTCCGATGAAACTGTTCCTATCCCGGGCAATGTAAAAACTCGTGGATATTTGGGTCCTGATCAAGATGTAACAATAGTACGTTATTGTGTGGATAACAGTCAAGGCATGTGGCTTGCACTTGAATTGGGGGGGCATTATGGTTGGATGAAACTTTATTCCCCAACCAACAATCCGCTGGTGAGTATTGGCGACAATAAGACAAACCCTGAAGTCAGGATTTCATCTAGTTATGAAGTTGTATGCCCGTATTCGAGGGAAGACCCAATCCTAGGTGTGCCAACTCCGGCTTGCGGCTATTGGGATTGTGACTATGACGATTAATTGGAGATTAGGATGAATGACTTAAAACAAGATCTGATAGAAGACGTAAATACTTCGCTGGCAACAACGTATCGCTATCTAACCAGCGGCAAGCGTTGGAATTGGGGGATGAGCGCTACGGAAAGTAAACTATTTTGGCTGATAGTCAGTGCAGCCAGTGTGATTGCTGTTGTGTGCGCCGCTTTGGTTTTGTTTGGCGCATGGCAAATTTGGAACCTTATGGCTGGATATATGACTTTGTGGTGGATGCCCGTTTTATACTGGTTATTGATACTGATCATTATGGCAGTTGCAAGTATATTCTTAACGGCTGGCGCGATACGCGTCGTCGTTTATCCTATGATTACGTTTTTTATTCCGATTGTTAAAAATCTAAAAGACGGGTAACCCCCAGTAGCTGGCAAAGATAGGAAATGTAGTAAGCATTTTACAACGCTAGTCAAGGGAGTTGCAATGATCATACAAAATTTGAAAGATTTTTTATCTTATCTTGCCAGTTCTTTTGGATTGCTGAGTAGTTTTTCTGCTTTTTTCCCACTTGCTGACACTATTTTTAAAATAGTACCTCCGCCCAAGGACCATCCTTATGAAAGTTCAATATTTGCTACACTTTGTTGCATATTTTTGATCTTTTACCAGTATTCTGAAAGGAATAATGAAGAAAAACAATCTTTGGTTCATAAGAAAAGCATAATTCCATCTGCTGTTCTGTATATTTCTTACATATTTATAATTCAGTACATTCCCTCGCTTGGCCCGTACGATCTTTACCCAACTGTTGTCTGGGAATTGGGGATTGCGTCTGCAATTGCTTTTTTTACTGTAATTATTAAACCGGCAGTATATATTGCTGTTTTCTATACCCTAACAGACTTGTTTTCTACTCTAGCCGTAAAAGAATGGCAAAAGCGACATGGTGCATATTATTAAACCTGGTTTCCAAGGTGATGTATACGGCGTTATTACCAAACATCAGTAGTAAAAGGAGCATTACATGAAAGACAGGACTGTAATCACTATCGACCAGTCAGATTCGTTGTTTCGGCGGGAAACGCCTAAAGATTGGGCGCGTAACCCTTGGTTGTCCTGGCTGACGGCAGGCTGTTTATTTGCGCAAGAGATTACGATGGAACCTGATCGATTTTACTTGGTAGACGTGTTTGAAGATAACGAATACTTCGTGTATGATCGCGAGTCGGTTAAAAGTGGAAAAAAATATCTTTACAAAATTAAAGACTATAAATTGGAATATATTGAAAGCATTCCGCAGGCATTCAATGTCACTGTCCAAATTATGGGGGTTCCTTGCTTTGATCCAGCTTTCGGAAAAAATGCCGGCACATGGGTGAAATTGGATTACAGCGTGCGGATTTTGCTAAGTGTTTCTCGGGAAATGCTCGGGCGAGTGCGTGAAGAAGTAAAAAAAGACCCATTGCGAACGATTCAGAATAAATTATCTGATGCAGCGCGCTCCACTCTGGCACATTTATCTTATGATAAAGCGCTTACGGGGCAAACCGAAGAAAAATTAGTGGATTGGGTTCGCGGATATAAAGAAGTTATCGAAACTGGGTTAACCGTAGAGAGGGTGGATATTGAAGAAATTGAAGGCAGCAAGAAAGTGGATGAAGCCTTTCAAGGTCAGTTTAATCGTCTGCTGGAAGCCAATGACAAATCTGATATTGCTATGATGTTTAAGCAATTAGATGACGAAGCAATCAATGCGTATTTGACTTTAGGTGGACTACCAGACGCGGGTAATATTATGATGGCGCGCAATCGGATGACGCAACAAATGTTGACTGCTTTGCTGGCAGATGGAAAATCTGTAATGCAGGCTTATCAGCAAACCTTGCAAGGAATTGATCGTACGAAGTCGAATATAGCTGTTGAACCTGAAAATAAACCGTTACAGAATAGCACAGCTGAGCATTTATTTGACCAAATCAAAGATGTGGATTGGACACAACTAGAGATCCCCAATACTAAAAAACATACAGAGCGATTGAAATGGGAAAGGGATGTTTTTATGGAGCGTGTTCCCCAGTGGCTGACCGATGATGCAGATGAAAAACTGTTTGTGCTCAAGGTTGGTAAAGGAAACGATATGCTGCAAATTCGCTGGGACGACAAAGACGCACCCCCACAAGTATGGCTCAATGGAAGACCAAGACAGGATGATTACGCTATTCTATCTCCTTCTGCATGGGATCCTGCTAAACGAACTTTGTGGGATGTGTATCTTGCCACTTGGAGGCTGGTAAATGCTGTTCAATAATCTTCAGTACGTTATCGGCAAAGAATTTGAAAACGGTCGGATTATTTTCGCTGACACAAAAAACACGGAAAATTCCAAACTGGTTAAATATCATTATGTAACCGGTTTTCACATCCCATCTTTGCCGGTATCTAAACAAGCTGAAGAGCCATTGTTTACGCGCCATGTGTTTAGACGGTTTGTCGCTTTTTTGCGTAACATGCGCCATGCAAGCGGGGACGTCGCTTTTGGCTTATATGCACAGGCTTCGCCGGAAAAATCGCAGTTGGGTGCGCGCGTAAATTTTTATCTCCTATGCCGCGCATCTGATAAAGACGACGCCTTGTCATTCGAAGAAGCTCGTGATTTTGCGGAAAGAGCATATGCAAATTTTCCTCGCGATGGTTTGATGGGATTGGTGGTTCCGCGCCCTGCAAAGACGGAAGAGATTGAACAATTACTGTTTTGCGATGTTCCTGATCAGGGTCTACATGCGGCACAAATTTTCAAGCACACGGAGAATATAACAATTGATGGTCTGCCTTCTGATGTGCCTAACTTTAACATTCAGCATCCCTTTTTGTCCGATGCGGGGCATGAACCATGGGCAGACTTGATCGAAATCTTAGGTAAGGCGCGTTTCAGAACAGTGTTGAGCATCAATCTGGAAGCGGTTAACTTATCTAGCGATGTGCCAGCCATTGCTGAACAGGCCCAACAGTATCGTAAGATCCATGAATTAAACCAGCGGCGTTTTGAAATTCAGCAGTCGGTGGCGGGGATGGCTGGCGGCTCTATTGCTGGAATGAATGATCCCAATAAATTGCTGTTTGAAGCCTCATGGTACAAGATATTGCGCATTCCCGATTCTGTTTTTAGTTATATTGAACGCGGATATTCCTGTTTTACCGATTTGCTCGCGTGGTCAGACCAAGCCTTTATCTATGGAATTTCAATTGCAAGTGAAGGAAAAATTCGCGACTTGGTTGATGCGGCGCGCGGAAGCCTGATGAGTTTGGATAATCAGCGTGAACGGAGCCAGCTGGGATGGTCCCGCCCTGATTCTAGTGCGAAAGATAAGACACAAGCTTTGAATAAACTGCGGTGGATGGATCATTCTGACGGTAAAAAGGCAACAGGGCATGATTTGTTTAAATATTTGGTGACTGCCGAGGAAGCCAGTATCTTATTTCACGTCCCTGTTTTTTCGCCAAGTTATCAAAGCAGCGCGGTCAGTCTGGTTGATTCGCCATTCACGATTCCCCCCGAAGTATTAAGTGTTGATCGGTTTAAGACGGAAGAGAAACTGATCAGCGTTGGCAATTTATATCAGCGTGACCAGATTACTTCTGTGGATTTTAAGATCCGCTTGGATGACCTGCGCCGCCCTTCTTTGCTTGTCGGCGCGCCGGGTAGCGGCAAATCCAACCTTGCTCTATCCTTGATTTCTCAATTATGGGAGGGCCATCAAACCCCCTTCCTGGTTCTAGATCCATCCACAGGGCATGAATACCGTTATTTACTGGCAGATTCGAAATATACTAAAAAATTGAGAGATGATCTAATTGTATTCACTTGCGGGGACGAGGAAGGAATACCATTCCGTTTCAATCCATTCGACGTTCCGCCAGGAATAACCTTACGCGCACATATTACGCGCCTGCTATCCTGTTTTAAGGCAGCTTACGAAATGTGGGACCCTTTGCCCGCGATTTACGAAAGTGCGCTCATTCGTTTGTATACATCCAATTCGTATCATTGGGCTTTGAGTGATAAGGGTGGTACGGGAAAATCTTGCCCGTGTATGAGCGAATTCGCTCAAGCCATTATTGACGAATTGAACGAAAACGTTCTTCCTGATTACGGTGACAGCTCGGAGGCAAGCGGTATTCTTACTGGCGCGTCCAAGATACGGGTAAACGGGATTCTTAATAGCATTGGACATATCATTAATGTGAAGGAAGATGGATCCGAGTACTTTCAAAAATTATTGCGCCGTCCCGTTGTGATTGAACTGGGCAGTGTGGGCGATACCAGCAGTATTGCCCTGGTGATGGCTTTTTTGGTGACCCAATTGGCTGGTCACATCGAGTATGCCTATAATAAAGAACGTAAAAATGAAAAGACAATGCACTTGATTCTGATCGAAGAAGCGCACCGTATGTTGTCCGCCGAGGCGTCAGGGTCATCTTCTCAAAATCAGGGTAATACGCGCGGCAAAAGCGCTGAAGAGTTGAACACCCTATTGGCGGAAGTTCGCAAGTTCCACCAGGGGATCATGATTCTCGATCAGAGACCTTCATCCTTGATAGGCGGGGTGTTGGATAATTCTGATATCAATATCATGTGTCGATTGAATGACAGGGCAGGTTTTGAACACCTGAGTAACGTGACTAACCTGAGTCCTGAACAGCAAAAATACGCGCGTACGCGCTTTCAACCAGGCGACGCTGTTTTACTCGACAAGGATTCGGGACTGCCAGTTTTGATCAAAGCAGAATATGTAGTTGATGATTTACTCAAAGCGTATCAGGAAAACTTTGCGCTGATGCGTGAGAACGCAGATCGTTATGGATTACTTACCCTAGCTGCTGAGCCTTGGTCTCCATGGCAGTTGAAGAAAGATATGGAAATGGGTGCCAATGTTTTAGGGCAGGTCATACAAGCGCCGTTGAAAACGTGTGCCTTTTGCATACCTTACCAGAAAGAAATGCAATGTCCTTACTTTGATGGGGTAAGTTCATTGTTAAACCAAACTGCTGCGTTTGAAGCACAGATCCAACAGTGGCTTGAGCGTGTGGGCTCTGAGAGCTACAAAAGTGATGACAGTTTATCGATTGAGGAACATGCCGTGTGGAAGAAGGACTTGGATGCCATGCTATCCCAGATGTTGAGCATGTTTGGTGACAGAAGCATTTCAGAAAATGACACAAATGGAGTTCGTTATTGTTATTTTGCCCAAGCTGTTGATCGTTGGCAACACAATGACTTACAGTCCAGTGATTCAGTCATTCGTTGGAAAAGACAGGTGGCTGGGTTTAAATTACTGCAATACTTGTATGAAAGTTCTTCAGACGGATAGAGTAAAAATATCTGGAAGAGATTATGTCTGATAAGTTATCTACCCTAAAGCCTGCATCACCAGCGCCCAAACCTGCTGCTCCCAAGCCAAGTGAGCTGCCAAAGTCGGCTGCCCCAAAATCGGCAAATACACCGAAACTATCCGTACCAAAACCAGCAGAGTTACCCAAGCCCGTAATAACTAAGTCGAGTGAACCAATAAAACCATCTGTTACTCCTAAGTTGAGCGAGACCCCGAAATCACCCTCCAATCTCAAACCAGCAAATGCTATCAAGCCATCTGTCCCAAAGATAGCCGATTTACCTAAGCCGGCAACGTCTAAGCCAAGAGAAGCAGTAAAGTCATCTGTTACTTCTAAGCCAGTAGAGACACCTAAATCCCCTGTTTCCAAGTTGAGCCAACCACCAAAGCCATCTTTCAATGCCAAACCAGCAAACGGTTCTAAATTGTCTGCACCAAAGCCTGCTGATTTACCCAAGTCGACAATATCTAAGCCAAGTGAACCTCCAAGGCCATCTACTCCGAAACTAGTAGAAGATTCTAAACCCGTAATGCCTGATGTAAGCGAGACTCCCAAACCAACTGATCCTAAGCCTCATGCGCTTAAATCAGTGGAACCTTCCAACTCAATACCTAAAGATGCAAAAAAGGAATTTCAACAATCTATGCAATTAACTGCATTAGAGACAGAACGGGTGAATGTTGGAATTCAGAGAGATACGTCGCGTTCTGATGCACAATTTCGAAATCAAAGAGAGGTTAAAAAATACTATGATAATAATATTAGTGGATTTGCAAATTATGGCGGAAAAGATATAACTCAAGCAATGAGGAGCCATCTGTCCGGGCTTAAAATAAATACTAACGACCTAAATCAAGTTCAAGTTGTGGATAAATTTTTTGAAACGATACCTTATCGTCGTGTGGGAACCGTTTTAAACCACGTTGCAAAACAATCTGGAATACGCGAGAGCAATTCCAAGGGCAGTTTTGTTCATAGGGGAAAACAATTAGCTTCCCTAAAAGAATTTCCACCTGATGATTTTGTAGGAGACAAACCCCGGCGCGGTGCTGAAAAAATATTTTATGCTAATGATAAGCGAGGCAAACCATTACAACTTCGAATAGATAATTTTGCCAGTGATAAGGAAAAAATATCCATTACCGATACCAAGC
>ERZ761610.1143-NODE-1143-length-15732-cov-251.609619_pt1 | contig 15732 bp, 13 predicted proteins | sample MGYA00512164_ERZ761610 | MGnify/ENA primary metagenome ERZ761610 (study PRJEB28899, sample SAMN02850038) | bioreactor sludge metagenome | biome: EBPR Sludge; feature: EBPR Bioreactor; material: flocular biomat | place: Australia: Thorneside Wastwater Treatment... | reverse complement strand
CATCCATGGCGATCACCGGACCGACGTCGTTGAGTACCATGCGCCTGATCGGCGAGCCCGGCAGGCTTGACAGGAACATGCCGATCAGACCGCCCATCGAGGTCCCGAGCCAGTGCACCGCATCGACGCCAAGGCGCGCGATCAGCGTCATGATGTCGTTGGCGTACACCGGCAGGGCATAGTCGTCGGCGAAAGGCAGACGATCGCTGCGCCCACGGCCGACGATGTCGGGACAGACGACGCGGTAGTCGCTGGCCAGCGCGTTCGCCAGGACGTCGAAATCGCGGCCATTGCGTGTCAGGCCGTGAACGCAGATGAGGACGCGCGGATTGGCGGCATCGCCCCACTCGCTATAGGCCATGCGGTGCAGACCGTGCGGACCGAGGCACTGCACCGAGCCCTCGCGCATCTCGTTGACGACCCCGGCCACCTGCCCGGGCCGCGAACTGACCAGCAGTTCGCCGAATTCCTTCAGTATTGCCATGATCCCACCCCGACGTCGTTGAGAAAGCCAGCTTTGCTGACGAGAGTATCCTCGCATCCGGCGAACGAAGTCAATCGCCGCCTGCCGGCTGCCGACCGGCGGCCATGCACCTGGCACCGAGGCCGCCGCAGGGACTTGTCGCCGTGCCCCGGGAATGGCTGACGACAGCCGCTCAGGCGCGCTTGCGACCGGTGATCATCGCCCGCACCAGGTTTTCGCGATGCAGCAGGCTCTCCCAGACGACGCCGAGAAGATGCCCGGCAATCAGCAGCAGAGTCAGGTCGGTGGCGATTTCGTGCGTCTCCTTGACGCCATCGATGAACGACTCGCTGCTGTCGACAAAAAGGGAGGCCAGCGGCCCGAGGCCCTTGTCGGCGGCATAGAGGACGAGACCGCTGACGACGATCGCCAGCAGACCGAGCAGCATCGCGACGATCATCGCGCCGCCGGCAGGGTTGTGGCCAAGGTAACGGCGCGCACGTAGCCTCGACACATCGCGCAGGTAGGCAAGAACGGCACGCGGACCGAAAACGAAGTCGGCGAAGCGCGCATGTCGGGGACCGACGAAGCCCCACAACAGACGCCACAACAGCAGGCCGGCGATGGCGTAGCCAGCCCAGGCATGCAGCAGCTGCATCAGCTCGCCGTCAAAGCGGTCGGCGAGGGATTCGAAGACCTCGCCCTCGGAAAACCAGGCGAGGCAGAAGCTGAACAGCAGGATCCAGTGGAAGAGACGCAACAACGGATCCCAGACGGGAACACTGTCGGCATCGGTGGCGGCCATGGACATTCTCCGAAAGTGCTTCCCTGTCCGCGAGCGGACAGGGAAGCCGGCGCCCGCAACAGGCGGCAGGCAGGACGGGAATTACTTGCCTTCCTCGGAGACCAGCGCACCGGTCTTGATTTCGTAGTGCACTTCCCACTTCTTGCCGTCGGTGCCGTTGATCTTCACTTCCCAGGTCTGCTTGCCCTTCTTGCTGTCCTGGTAGGCCTTGGTGACTTCGCCCGGATGCGCCTTGAGGGCCATCTCGACGGCCTGCTCCTTGGTGATTTCACGTGCCGGCGCGGCAGCGGCGGGCGCCGCTGGTGCAGCGGCAGCAGCGGGCTTGCTGTCGTAGGCGAGCGTGCTGCCACTCAGGCTGGTGGCAAGGATCAGGAGGGCGGCGGAGCAGTATGCGGCAGGCTTGTTCATTCGATGGGTCTCTCTGTCGAGTTGATGATGGGGGAGGAATCGCGGCTCGCCGTGCCGCCCGCATCGCGGACAGTCAGTCACTGCAAGCACGGATGCGACTGTACGGCGGCTTCCTTAAACCACGCTTAGGGCAGGCCACGCCGACCCCGCGCCCGACCGCAATCCCTCAACCCCGGCTCGACTCCCCGGCGCGCTCCCGGCGAAGCGGCGTGGCCGCTGCCGGCTTCCCATGGGCGCGCCGCTCAGCGCGCGGCAGCGGCGCGGGCGCGCAGCTCGTCGAGTTCCTCGAGCAGATCGGCCATCAGCGCGGCGAGTTCGGGCACCGCATCGAAGTCCCGTTCGAGCTGCCGCATGCGACGTGCGCGCCGCAGACTGGTGCTCGAAAAGCACCAGACACCGGCAACGCTCTCGGCATGCGGAAACAACCCCTCCTCGATGTGACGCAGCAGCCAACGCGGGTCGACGGTGCAGGCGGCAGCCACCTGCTCGAGAGTCAGCCAGCTGTTCTCCATCAGGCTGCCGACGAAGACTTCATCTTCATGCATGGCTCAAACCCTCCCTTCCTGGCGCGGGTCGAAAGCCAGTTCACGCGCCATTCGTTCGTAGAACTGCCGCGCCTGCGGCGTATTCGCCGGCGGCAGGACGACCTGGATGTCGAGCAGCAGGTCACCGGCGGATCCGGTCTGCGCCGCCGGAATTCCCTTGCCGCGCACACGCAGTTGGCGGCCACTCTGCGCCCCCTCCGGAATCCGCAGCTTGACGCTGCCACCCGGCAGCTCGACGCTGACGACAGCACCCAGCGCAGCTTCCCACGGCGCCACCGGCAGCGTCAGGTGGAGGTCGCGGCCGTGCGCGCGCAGGCGCGGATGCGGGCGGAACTGGACCTCGAGCAGCAGGTCGCCGGCGGCAGCGCCGCCGATCCCCGGCGCGCCCTGGCCGGCAAGGCGGATCACCTGCCCGGCGTGTACCCCCTGCGGAATCTTCACGCTCAGCGTGCGCTGCAGCAGCGTCACCCGCCCCTGCGCGTCGCTGCGCGGGGCGCGCAGGCTGATCTGACGGGTGGCGCCGGTGAAGGCGTCTTCGATGTCGAGCAGCACCTTGGCGTGATGATCCTCGCCGCGCGTCTCGAAACGCGTCCGCTGTGCGCCGCCGAAGCCCTGCCGCGGACCCATGCGGCCGAACAGCTCGGCGAAGAAATCGGAGAAGTCCGCCGCTTCGCCGGGCGCAAAGCCGCGGCCGGAAAACTCGAAACCGGCATCCCAGTCGGGTGGCGGCCGAAACTCCTGCCCCGGCTGATAACCGCGGCCCAACTGGTCGTAGGCGGCCCGCTTCTCGGGATCCGAGAGCACCGCGTTGGCCTCGTTGAGTTCCTTCATGCGCGCTTCGGCATCTGCTTCCTTCGAAACGTCCGGGTGATACCTGCGCGCCAGCTTGCGGAACGCCTTCTTGATGTCATCCGCCGTCGCGTCACGCGCGACGCCCAGTATCTGATAGTAGTCCTTGAATTCCATGCACCATCCTCGAGTGAGCCAGCGGCAGGAGCCGCTGCCGAATAAATAGTCCTGTTCGCCGCGGAAATCAAGATATTGAAGTTTCCGCCGCCGCCCCAAACTTGTTCAACAAGCGCCGCTCCCGGCGTTCCCGCCCAACCGATGGAGGATTCAAGATGATCTATCGCTCCCTTTTCCCCCGCGACGTCATGTCCGAACTGGACCGGCTGCAACGTGAGCTGCAGCAGACGTTCCATTTCTCGCCGAGCATTCGCGGCATCGCCCGCGGCGGCTTCCCGGCGATGAACGTCGGCGGCACGCCGCAATCCGTCGAGATCTACGCCTTCGCACCCGGCATCGACCCGGCAACGCTCGAGGTACAGATCGAGAAGGGTGTGCTCACCGTCGCCGGCGAACGCAAGCTGCCGTCAGCCGCCGAAGCCGCGACGGTGCACATCGACGAACGCTTTGCCGGTCGCTTCCGGCGCGTCGTGACGCTGCCCGACGATGTCGACGCCAATGCCGTAGACGCCAGGTATCGCGATGGTGTCCTGCGCATCAGCATTGCCCGCAAGCAGTCGGCGCAGCCTCGCCGCATCAACATTCAGTAAGGAGAATCGAACATGTCAGACAACGCTCCTGTCAAGAAACAGGCCACCCGTGACGAAGCCGCGCTGCTGCCGCCAGTGGACGTCATCGAGGATGCTTCGGGAATCACCCTCTATGCCGATCTGCCCGGTGTTCCCAAGGACGGGCTGCACCTGCAGGTCGAGGCCGACACGCTGACGATCGAGGGCGAAATCGACCTTGAAATGCCCGGCGGCATGGAGGCGAGCCACGCCGAAGTCAGCCTGCCGCGTTACCGGCGTGTCTTCACGCTGTCGAAGGAACTCGACGCCGGCAAGGTCACTGCCGAGTTCAGCGAGGGCGTGCTCAGGCTGTCGATCCCGAAAGCCGAGCACGCGCAGCCACGCAAGATCGAGGTCCGGGTCACCTGATCACCCGACCGGCGGGCGGCGTCTGCTTCGAGGTGGGCGCCGCCCGCCGGCTGACAGCCGGGTGGACGGCCACCGCCGGGCAGGCGGATAAGCGGTGGCAGCATGAGCACAGAGCCGCCAGATCTGCCAGACCACAGCGAAAGACGGCAGCGCGCAGAGCAAATCCGTGTCTTCCGTGACGAACTCGAACGGCTGCGACGCGCCGGCGCACTCAGCCTCGACGAAGCCCAGCAACAGGCGCTTGCGGCCTACCACCGATTGCTTCTGGCCGGCGACGCCAATCGCTGCGACAGCGACCATGAGCGGCACGACCGGCAGCTCTCGCTCGGCATGCGCATCGCGTCGTTTCTCGGCGCACTGGCGCTGGCAGCCAGCGTCTTCTTCCACTTCCACCAGTTCCGCGGCCTCTTCGCCGAAACGGCGCAGGTCGCCATCCTGATCGCCTCGGCGCTCGCCAGCCTCGGTCTGACGGCGGCGTTGCAGCAACGTGACCGCAGCGCCTACTTCTGCAAACTGGCGGCGCTGCTGAGCTTCGCCTGCTCCGTCCTCAACCTCTCCTTGCTGGCTCAGATCTACAAGGTCACGCCGTCCGACCGGGTGCTGCTGCCGTGGGCAGGCCTCGCCCTGCTCCTTGCCTATGCCTGCGACCTGCGCCTGCTGCTGGTCGGAATCCTCTGTCTGATCGGCTTTCTCGCAGCCCGCGCCGGCATCTGGGGTGGCGTCTACTGGCTCTACGCCGGCCAGCGACCGGAGAACTTCTTCGTCGCCGCAGCGCTGCTGCTGGCCGTGCCACGACTCGTCGACCATCGCACCACGCCGGCTTTGCCGCCACCTACCGCCTGTGCGGCCTGCTCGCCTTCTTCATTCCGGTGCCGATCCTCGCCCATTGAGGCGGGGGCAGCCATCTCGAAGCGTGGATCGAAGCCGTCGAGCTGCTGCCGCAATGAGCCTGTGGTCCCCGCCCGGCGCGGCGCACGACAGCCCTGGAACCGTCCGCAACGCCGCTGCGGGCCGAGTTTGATAACTATGGAGATTTTCCCTTCTGCAAGCATTGCGCCGCTTGTTCCGAATTCGGTATGATCGGAGCCAGAGCCGTTCCGCGAACTTTCCACCAAACCACTCCTATGGAGCTCGATCATGGCAAAAGCCGAAAAAGTCAAGAAAGCGAAAGCAGTCGAACAGGCAGTAGAAACAGAAGCCGTTGTCACCCCGGAATTCGTCAAGATCACCAAGGTTGTCGGTCGCCAGATTCTCGATTCACGCGGCAACCCGACCGTCGAAGTTGACATCACGCTCGACAACGGTTTCCTCGCCCGCGCCGCCGTTCCCTCGGGCGCTTCGACCGGCGAGTTCGAAGCCTGCGAACTGCGTGACGGCGACAAGAAGGTCTATCTCGGCAAGGGCGTGCTGAAAGCGGTCGAAGCCGTCAACACGCGCATCGCCAAGCTCCTCAAGGGCAAGAACCCGCTCAATCAGCGCGAACTCGACGAGGCGATGATCGCCCTCGACGGCACGCCCAACAAGTCGAACCTCGGCGCCAATGCGATCCTCGGTGCCTCGATGGCAATCACCATGGCCGGCGCCAATGTCAGCAACATGCCGCTGTGGAAGTACATCGGCAAGATCCACAAAAACCGCAGCTTCGTCCTGCCGACGCCGATGGCCAACATCATCAACGGCGGCAAGCATGCCGACAACCTGATCGACTTCCAGGAGTTCATGATCATGCCGGTCGGTGCCGAGAGCTTCTCGCAGGGCCTGCAGTGGATCACCGAAGTCTTCCACGCCCTGAAGACGATCCTCAAGAAAGGCGGCCACGTCACCGCGGTCGGCGACGAAGGCGGCTTCGCTCCCAACCTGTCGAACGACGAAGCGCTGGAAGTCGTCATGCAGGCGATCACCGCCGCCGGCTACAAGCCCGGCAAGCAGATCGCCATCGCCCTCGACTGCGCGTCGTCCGAGCTCTTCGACGAGGGCGGCCGGCAGGGCTACAAGTTCTGGAAGTCGAATCCGGAGAAGCTGTTCACCGACGACGACATGATCGCCAAGTACACCGAGTGGTGCAAGAAGTACCCGATCGTCTCGATCGAGGACGGTCTCGACCAGAGCGACTGGGAAGGCTACGTCAAGTTCACCAAGGCCCTCGGCGACAAGGTGCAGATCGTTGGCGACGATTTCTTCGTCACCAACCCGACGCGTTTGAAGCAGGGAATCGACATGAAGGCGGCGAACGCCATCCTGATCAAGGTCAACCAGATCGGCACCGTCACCGAAACCCTCGACGCCATCCGCATGGCGCAGAAGGCTGGCTACGGCGTGATCTCCTCGCATCGTTCCGGCGAGACCGAGGATTCGTTCATCGCCGACCTCGCCGTCGGCACCGGCGCCGGGCAGATCAAGACCGGCTCGCTGTCGCGCACCGACCGCGTCTGCAAGTACAACCAGTTGCTGCGCATCGAGGAGCAACTCGGCAGCAAGGCGGTGTACAAGGGTCTGAAGTCGATCCGGGGCGCCGGCTTCTAGGCTGCTCGCCGAAGGCAAGTCAAAGGCACCGCCACGGCGGTGCCTTTTTTTTCTCGCTACGTGCTTCTCGAGCCGCCAGATGCGCCCTGCCGCAGCGGGTCGGCTGGCGCGCCAGCTCAGGGCTCACGGATGTATGGCACATCCATCTGGCGAGCCGTAGCCGCAGCCAGCGCATCACCTGCGAAACGGACCACGAGATGAAGGCTCATGTCGATGCCGGCAGCGATGCCCGCTGACGAGACGACCGCTCCTTCATCAACCCAGCGCTTGCCTGCGATGACCTGGACGTCTGGAAAGGCGAGGCGAAGGTCGGCAAGGTCTTCCCAGTGCGTGGTGGCCGTACGCCCGGCCAGCAATCCTGCCTTCGCCAAAATGAATGCGCCCGTGCACACCGATGCCGTGACGGCGGCAGATTTCGAGGCGTGAGCGACCCAATCGACCACCTGGGGTTTGGCAAGTTCGGCCTCCACCACACCGCCGGGGATCAGCAGGATGCCCGGTTGCGGGCACGTGGCGAGGATGTGGTCGGGTAGCACGCGAAGTCCCGCACGAGCCAAGACCGGGCCAGACGTCTGTGCGACCGTGAACACCTGCGGCGCCAAAGACCGCCAGAAGCTGTCGGTGACTCGATTGAATCCGGTCAATGTGCTCAGCTAACGTTGTCCGTAGATGAAACTCTGTTTCGAGCTTCACCACTTCGGGCCGTCACCATTGCCAGACCGTAGGCCTGGTTGGCCGGGCTGTAGCCGGTGATCGCCTTGAGCGCCAGGAAGGCATCTTCATCGGCCTGCTTTGTTTCCTGCGGCAGACGGACTGTTTCGTTCTTTGCCATATCACTCCTCCACGATTATGAAGTCACCCAGAGACGGATTGCCCCTCTGCGAAAATGGTAGGTTGTCGCAGGCAGTCGTGCCAACGCGCCGCCCGGCTGACGACCGCGACACCGATTCCGAGGCTTTGGGAAGGGATCCCGACCGCCCGGGGAAGCATCCTGACGCATCAGGGAAGCATCCTGACGCCTCAGGCGGCCGTTCGGCCCGGGTCACACGCCGCCGCTGTCGCTCTTCCCGTGTTCCTTTCCTTTCCCGTACGAGCCGCGCCGGCGCTCGCTGCGCAGCTCGACCCCGGCGAGCTAGAGCAGCTCGGTGTCGGTGTGCGCATACGCCGGCGAGCAGCAGCACAGCAGGATCAGCGGGCCGCTGGCCGATGCGCTGACGCGGTGCGGGGTTCGTGGCGCGATGCAGATGGTGTCGCCGCGGCGGATCGGGAACGACTCCGCGCCGAGGGTCATCTCGCCGTCGCCGGCGGTGACGTGGTAGATCTCTTCGCTCAGCAGGTGCCGGTGCAGCCGGGTGCTGGCGCCGGCGGCAACGGTCGCTTCGGCCAGGCTCTGCCGGCGGTTGCCATGAATGGTCGGATGCATCAGCTCGCGGATCAGTGAGCCATCGACGGTGACGTAGGCTTCGACGCCGGCGTACGGCTGCCGCAGCGGCCGGGCGAGAAAGGCATTCTCGACCTCCTCGATCGCCATTCGGCCAAGAAGGGGCAACTTCCACAACTCGCCGCTGCGATGACAGGCGATGACCTCCTCGACGGTCGTCAGACCGTTGACCAGCAGGAGCCGGCGAACGCGCGGGCTGATCTGGTCGAAAGGCTCGCTGGCGTCAGGCTGCATGCTGGGCTCCCGGTTGTCGACTGGATCGATGAGGCACTGACGATACCTGAAATCCCCACCGCCGACACCTCGCCGTCGCAAGACGACGCGGCGCAGCGTTGCTCCTTCTCCGCCGGCGAATCCCGCTCCGGCAGCCGCAGCCTGCTTGCTCTACTGTCCAGGCGACGGTCAGCCTGCGCTTCTACGCCGAACTCACGGATTTCGCTTGGAGCGTTCGTGCGTGCCCGTCGCCGGCGGCCGGGCACACACGCTTGGTCCGAGGGGGCGTTCGCCGCCCTCGTCGCGCGGCATCAGGCGCGCAGCGCGAGGACCAATCCGGCGAGGGGTGGCACGGTGATGGTCAATGAATACGGGCGGTTCATCCACGGCACTTCCTCGGCAACGAGTTGCCGATCGCTGTTGCCGACGTCGCCGCCGCCATAAAAATGCGAATCCGAGTTGAGCATCTCGCGATAGGCGCCCGCTTGCGGCACGCCAATACGGTAGTCCATCCGCGGGACCGGCGTGAAATTGATGATCACCACGACGAACTCATCGCCGGCCTTGCGGACAAAGCTCAGGATGGACTGTTGCGAGTCGTGGCAATCGATCCACTCGAATCCCTGCCACTCGAACTCGTTTCCATGCAGGGCCGACGAGCCGCGATACAGCTGATTGAGATCCTTCACCAGCGTCTGCATGCCGAGATGCAACGGAAACTCCAGCACATACCAGTCGAGAACCCCGGCGCTGTTCCACTCCAGACCTTGGCCGAACTCGGTGCCCATGAACAGGAGCTTCTTGCCCGGATGCGTGAACATGTAGGTGTAGAGCAGTCGGAGATTGGCGAAACGCTGCCATTCGTCGCCGGGCATGCGGTTGATCATCGAGCCCTTGCCATGCACCACTTCGTCATGCGAGAAAGGCAGCATGAAGTTCTCTGAAAACGCGTAGAGCATGCTGAAGGTGAGCAGGTCATGATGGTACTGGCGGTAGATCGGTTCCTGTCCCATGTAGCGCAGGGTGTCGTTCATCCAGCCCATGTTCCACTTGACGTCGAAACCCAGCCCGCCAATGTAGGTCGGGCGCGTCACCTGCGGCCAGGACGTCGATTCCTCCGCGATGACCAGCGTGCCGGGAGCTTCCGTGTGCGTGGTGGCGTTGAGCTGGCGGAGGAACTCGATCGCTTCGATGTTCTCCCGGCCGCCGTATTGATTGGGCACCCATTCGGTGCGCGAATAATCGAGGTAGAGCATGGAAGCGACGGCATCGACGCGCAAACCGTCGATATGGAACTCCTCCAGCCAGTAAACGGCACTGGAAATCAGGAAGTTCTTCACCTCGTTGCGGCCGAAATTGAAGATCAGCGTCGACCAGTCCAGATGTTCGCCCTTGCGTGGATCCTCGTGCTCGTAGAGCGCCGTGCCGTCGAAGCGCGCCAGCGCATGGGCATCCTTGGGGAAATGCGCGGGAACCCAGTCGAGAAGCACGCCGATATCGTTCTGGTGGCAAAGATCGACGAAGTAGCGAAAGTCGTCCGGTGTGCCGAAACGGCTGGTCGGCGCGAAATAGCCCGTGACCTGGTAGCCCCACGACTGATCGAACGGATGCTCGGTGATCGGCAGGAGTTCGATATGCGTGAAGCCCATCCGGGTCACATATTCGACCAGTTGTCTTGCCAACTCGCGGTAGTTGAGGAATTCCCCTTCATATCCACGCTGCCAGGAGCCGAGATGGACCTCATAGGTGGACATCGGCGCATGCTGCCAGTCGGCCGCGGCGCGCCGCTCCATCCAGGCGGCGTCCTGCCAGACGTAGGTCGAGCGCGGACTGACGATCGATGCATTGCCCGGCCGCATCTCGAAGCGCCGGCCGTAGGGATCGGATTTGGTCAGCACCTCGCCGCTGTTCCGGTTCCTGATCTCGAAGCGATAGAAGATGCCGGGGGCGATATCGGGAATGAACAGCTCCCATACCCCGCTTCCCGGACGCACGCGCATCGGGTGGCGACGACCGTCCCAGTGATTGAAGTCGCCGAGGACGCTCACACGCTCGGCATTGGGCGCCCAGACGGCGAACAGGATGCCGGCGACGCCGTCAATCTCATGTTCGTTTGCCCCCAGGAAGTTGTAGGCGTGGCTGTGCCTGCCCTCGCCGAACAGGTGCAGATCGAAATCCGCCAGCTGCGGCAGGTAGGTGTAGGGATCGTGGGCAATGTGGTCGTGGTGCGAGGTATCGCGCCAGATCAGGCGATAGTGTTCCGGCAGCTTCTTGCCGGAACCCCGCCACTCGAAGAAGTCGGAATCCGGGACCCGTTCCAGCGGCAGATTGCCTTCAGCGATGGAAACTTCCGTCGCGTGCGGGATGTAGGCCCGTACCACGACGCCTTCAGCACATGGATGCCTTCCCAGCACGGCAAACGGATCGTGGTGGCGAGCTTCGGCGATGCGGATCATTTCGTCATTCAACTTGGTTTCCATCATGATTCTTCCTTCCCTCGGTCAGGGTCAATCGGTTGTGACATGCGCACCATGTCACCGGAATGGGCTGGCGTAACTGGCATCAAGCGGCACTCTGCAGAAACCACACGACCGACCATGGCAGCAGCCGCCCCTGCGTCAGCGCATGATCGGCTTCGCCTGGTTCGGCCCAGAGGACGGTACCGGCCGGCCGTTGCAGTCCTTCCAGCTGAACGCCGCTATAGTTGCCCAAAAGGGTCAATACTGAGTCGTCGCCGAGCGTCCACCGGATCGACAAGCCTCGCCCGCCGATCACGGTATGCCGAACGGCTTCCTCATGCATGCCAGCCAGCCGCGGACAGATTTCCCGGCGGCGAACGGCCAGCAGGCGGCGATGGAAATCCAGCCAGTCAGCATGCGGTGACTGGCGCAGGCTGTTCCAGTCCAGTTTGCAGCGCTGGAAAGTGGCCGGCTGCGTGGGATCTGGAATGCGCGCCCGCGTCCTGGTCGTGCGAAACCCCTGCAGATGGGCAAAGGACTTGCGCCGGTTGGCTGCAACGTTCTTGACCAGATCCGGGTTGAAGTCGCAAAAGTACAGGAACGGCTGCGCGGCGGCGAACTCCTCGCCCATGAATAGCGCCGGCGGCATGGGCGCCAACAGAGAGGTCGCCACCAGCGCGCCCAGCGGCCGCGCTGGGGTCAACTGGTGGAGACGTTCGCCGAGTGCCCGGTCGCCGATTCGCGCGTAGTCCTGCAGGAAGGTCACGAAAGCGGTGGGCAACAGGCGATCCGGACCGCCGTCGACAAACCCACGGCTCAGGCAGGCGCCCAACTGGTCAAGCGGCCGGGCGGTGCCGACCGCACCTGCCGATGCACCGGTCAACACTTCCTGCATCGCCTGCTGGGCGGCGTCATTCCAGACGGCTTCATAACGGCGCGGAGCGCTGTGATCATGCCAATGGAGATAGCGGGCAGCCCGCTGATCATGGCCCAGCAGCAGGTGGCAATGGCGGTGCTTGCCGGGCCCCTCACGAACCGCGTCGGCGAGCGCCTCCAGCAGATCGAGCTCACCCGCGTTTTCCTGCAGCAAGGCCGCATTCAGGCGGAGACCATCGAGATGGAACTCCTCCAACCAGTACAGCGCATTGTGGATGAGGAATTCGCCGGCGACCGCCAGCGTGACATCGATGCTCCTGCCGGCGAGATCGGTCGTGCGTGGGACGAAGAACGTCGGCGCGTAGGCGGACAGGTAATTGCCTTCGGGCCCGAAGTAGTGACAGGCGAGATCAAGCAGGACCATCAGTCCCTTTTGGTGGGCGGTCTGAACCAGTTCCTTCAGCTCGTCTGGATGGCCATAGCTGGCGGCGGGGGCGAATGGCAGCACGCCGTCGTAACCCCAGTCATGCGCCCCGGCAAAGGCACCAACCGGCAGCAGTTGAATCGCCGTGACGCCCAGTTCCACCAGATGATCCAGTCGTTCCCTGACTGCCGCGAAGGTCCCCTGCGCGGTGAACGCGCCGACATGCAGCTGATAGATGATCGCCTCCTCCCAGGGCCGGCCCCGCCAGTTGCGGTCGGTCCAGGCGAACCGACCCGGCTCGATCACCTGGCTGGCACCATGTACGCCCTGGGGATTGTAACGGGAGGCTGGATCGGGCACCTCGCAAGAACCATCGATCCGATAGCGATAGAGGTCGTCCACCGTCGCCTCATCGCTGCTCAGTTCGTACCACCCCGCTTCCCTCGATTCCATCTGCAGGAGGACGGTGCGCGCCCCCGGCTTCTGCAGCGACACCTCCACGCGCTCGGCAGCCGGCGCCCACAGGCGAAAGCGGACCCGCCCACCTTCCAGCACCTGCGCACCGAAGGGCATGAAATAGCGCCGGCGCAGTAACGGCTCCGCCACTCGGCCAGCCGGACGCCGTTGCGTCAGCAGCGCCAGCGAACGGCCCTCCAGGCGATAGGCCTGGTCGCTCACCTGCCGCAGCTCGCCGCATTCGGCCAGAGCGGTATCGAGCACCAAGTCGCAGCTCCCCTTCCACGGCAGGCTGAAGCAAATCGGCTCATGATGGCCATTCAGCAGCACCAGGAAATCATCGTCCTTCGCCCACTGGCCGCGTTCATCCTGCTCTTCCAGAGCCTCGCCGATCAGGTAGAGGCCGAAGCAACGGGCATGATGATGATCCCAGTCCTGATCGCTGATCTCGGCTGCGTCCGGATGCAGCCAAATGATGTCCCTGACGCCTGCGCCGCGGATGCGCTGCCCCTGGAAGAAGTGCCGCCGCCTCAGAGCCGGATGCTTCCTGCGCAGTTCGATCAGGCGGACGGCAAATTCGAAAAGCTGCTGGTTCTCCGGCATCGCGGCGAGATCCCAATCGACCCAGCTCAGTTCATTGTCCTGACAATAGGCGTTGTTGTTGCCGCGCTGGGTGCGTCCCATTTCATCGCCCGCCAGCAGCATCGGCACGCCTTGCGAGAGCAGCAGTGTCGCCAACAGATTGCGTCGCTGCCGCTGCCGCAGCCGGAGCACTTCGGGGTCCGTCGTCGCGCCTTCGGCGCCGCAGTTCCAGCTGCGGTTGTGCGACTCGCCATCGCGGTTCTCTTCGCCGTTGGCCGCGTTGCGCTTGTCGTTGTGGCTGACCAGGTCGTGCAGCGTGAAGCCATCATGGGCGGTGATGAAGTTGATGCTGGCATAGGGTCGGCGGCCACTGTGCTGGTACAGATCGCTGGAGCCGGTGAGACGGTAGGCGAGTTGCCCCATCATGCCGCCCTCACCGCGCCAGTAATCGCGCACGACGTCCCGGTACTTGCCATTCCACTCGGTCCAGCCGACCGGAAAGTTGCCCACCTGATAGCCACCGTCCCCGAGGTCCCAGGGCTCGGCAATCAGCTTCACCTGCGACAGGACCGGGTCCTGGTGAATGATGTCCATGAAGGCGCCGAGCTGATCCACTTCGTGCAGTTCCCTGGCCAGGGCGGCTGCCAGATCGAAGCGGAAACCATCGACGTGCATCTCGATGACCCAATACCGCAGGCTGTCCATGATCAGCTGCAGCACCCGCGGATGCATCATGTTCAGGGTATTGCCACAGCCGGTGTAGTCCATGTAGTAACGGGGAGCGCCGGCCACCAGACGATAGTAGGCGGCATTGTCAATGCCGCGGAAGCACAGCGTCGGCCCCAGATGGTTGCCTTCGGCGGTGTGGTTGTAGACCACATCCATGATGACTTCGATACCGGCGGCGTGCAGGGTCTTGACCAGATGCTTGAATTCGTCGAGACGACCGCTGGCGGAATAGCGCGGGTCAGGGGCGAAGTAGCCGATTGAATTGTAGCCCCAGTAATTCTTCAGCCCCCGTTCCAGGAGATGGCGGTCGTCGACAAAGGTCTGTATCGGCAGGAACTCCACCGCGGTGATGCCCAGGCGCTTGAGATGGTCGATGACCGGCGGGGTGCTCAGCCCGGCATAGGTGCCGCGCAGTTCGGGCGGCACCTGCGGGTGCAGGCGGGTGAAGCCCTTGACGTGCAGCTCGTAGATGACGCTTTGATGCCAGGGAACATTCGGGCGGCGGTCCCCGTCCCAGTCGAAAGCGGGATCGATCACCTGGCACTTGGACATGCGCGGCCCGCTATCGCGGCGGCTGAAGCTCAAATCCTCGTGGGGACTGCCGATGCGGTAACCGAACTGGGCATCGCTCCACTCGATGGCGCCGACAATCGCTTTGGCGTAGGGGTCGAGCAGCAGCTTGTGCGGATTGAAGCGGTGCCCTTCCTCAGGCCGATAAGGACCATGGACCCGGTAGCCGTACAGTTGCCCGGGGCGCACTTCGGGCAGATACGCATGCCAGATTTGATCGGTCTTCTCGGCCAGCTCGATACGCTGGCGTTCCTGCCGCCCGCTGTCGTCGAACAGGCACAACTCGACCTTGTCCGCGTGCTCCGCGAACAGGGCGAAATTGACCCCTTCGCCATCCCAGGTAGCGCCCAACGGATAGGGCTTGCCCGGCCAGACTGCCGTCAGCGCCTCAGACATGGCCGCAGACGCCATCAGCCGGCGAAGCCGGAACGAGGCGGGCGGTGCCCCGCAGGCAGTTCCCGACGATCCACCGCGATGTGTTTCCCCGGTCGTCCTGCCGTCGCCGGGCCTGCGACTGAAGCTCTTGCGGGCGCAGGCCAAGGGGGCGACTGCATTCCAGGTCACCGGTATGGCGATGGCAGTCTACCGGGCTCATCCATACCGCTCTCGGGAGTGCGGCCTCTCCACGCAGGAGCCGCCGATGCAGGAACACGCAAGCAAGTCCCTGACCAACATTCCGAGCAACTCCAGCGCGAGCCCCCCGCGCTCTCGACACTCTTTCCATCACCTTCCGAGCCAGTTCCCGCTGCGTCGACGCCAACGCGCGGTGCGGTTCTACCGAGCAGCCTGGTAGTTTGTTCTGCGAGCCAACCTGAACCAAGGCTCGCTGCCAACACAAGTCTGCGCGCCAGAAACGCAACGAAGACGAAGACCCTTGTGCCAGTAGGCGAGATTGTACCAGCGCACGGCCCCGTTGCACACGGTGGCGGAGGGCAATGACACCAAGGCCATCGTCGTGCGTCCGCGATGATGAGCGCTTCAATCCTCGCTCACGGTCGCGGGGGAGCGTGCCCGGAATGATGCGAGGCGATGCACAGTGACAGAATCTCGGCCACGCACGACGATTCCGGGCTTCCGCCGTGGGAAAGCATGCGCCAGATCCACTGCGCGCCGGCCGTCGAGTGATCGACTCGCCTTCGCGCCCGCCGGGCGTTGAAAAAGTCGTCGGCGTCCTAGTCGATCAGGCCGCAGGCGGATTTCAGCGAACGGTCATGACTTTCGACACACCCCTGATGATGACGGTCATGACCGTTTCCCTCATCCCCGGCCCTTCTCCCGCGCACGGGAGAAGGGAG
>ERZ761610.1132-NODE-1132-length-15877-cov-14.794021_pt1 | contig 15877 bp, 18 predicted proteins | sample MGYA00512164_ERZ761610 | MGnify/ENA primary metagenome ERZ761610 (study PRJEB28899, sample SAMN02850038) | bioreactor sludge metagenome | biome: EBPR Sludge; feature: EBPR Bioreactor; material: flocular biomat | place: Australia: Thorneside Wastwater Treatment... | reverse complement strand
ATACAGAAATTGCAACCATCGAACGATTTCCGCTGGCACATTGAATCACCAAAGGTTTATCTTGCGGAAAATGAAAATCTTCCCACGCTAATCTTCCACCCTCAACGTGTGTTGCATTTGGAATGTGTCCATCATTCCATTCAGAAAGTCGGCGCACATCAATCACGTTGACTTCATTCAATCGTTCGCGCAAATCTTTGGCATTGATGTTTTGCACACTTTCAACAGGATATTCTCTCGCCCACGCTTCGATGCCACCATCAAGATAACCGACTAAATTATCATAACCAATGCGGATGAGTTGACGCGTCGCATCTACCCTTTGGTCTGTTGACTCAGCCACTAAAATTATCTTCGCCTCAAACGGAATCACCCAACCTGCCCACACCACAAGCGGCGCATTGACAAAGATTCCATACGAATTAGGAATATGACCTGCACCAAATTGTTTGAAGTGACGAACATCTAAAACAACCACATCATTATCCATTTGTGCTTTGACTTCACTGGCAGATAATGGTTTCAAAACAGGTACACCGCCTAAAATTTTCGCGCCTTGTTGATTTAATCCACGCATGTATTTGTAATAAGTGGGATATGCAGGCAAACCTGTCAATGACCGTTTTATAAATTCTTCTTCTGTTTGTGGTTGTGCTAAATGATTATTTTTTCTTTCGTTACCAATCGTCGTTGTTCTTTCAGACGACGCAGGTGCGATACAAAATGAACCTGCGCCATGTGTGGGGAAGACGTTTACTTCATCAGGCAGTTTCAATAATTTGTGATGAATCGTTTCGTACAAGTCATGTGCTAAAGAATGGGTATGTTCGTGACCTAATAAATCAGTCCGTGCGGCACCACCGACGATTAATGCCCCGCCGCTAAATAATGCTGATGGATTTTTGTTTTCATCTGTAATCAAAAATGAAATATGTTCTGGAGAATGTCCGGGCGTGGTCATCACGCGGATTTGAAACGCACCTAAATCAATAATTGAATCTTCGGTTAAGGGTTGATGCTCAAAGAAAATTTCAGCAGTGGCACTTGCTCCAATGACAGCATTCGTTTGTTGAGCAATTTCACGATTGCCAGAAATAAAATCGGCGTGTAGGTGGGTGTCAAGAACATGCGTCAGCGTAAGACCAAGTTGACTAGCAGTATGCAGGTATCGGTCAACGTCTCGAAGCGGGTCTATCAGAATCGCTTTTTTGCTTTCATGTGACCCAATCAAATAAGCAGAGTTGCCTAAGCCTGTATCTACAAATGGATGAACAAAATATTTTGGATTCATTGTTTCTGTGCAAATGCACGAAATGGAAAGGCACACAAAAAGTAAACTGCCGCGCCAACCCAACCACCTAATGTAAATGAATCTGGAAAATAAAATCCGATACCTGTGCCAAATGCTACCAAAGCGACTGCTACAATTAAAAATTGCCACATGCCATATAAGAAAATAAATGGCATGTAATGCGCACCAACCACAACCAAAAAGGCTGGAAAAAACCAGTTGATGTTATTACTTGCGGCGGCGGCGATTAATGGATAGGTGGCAGGGATGGTAAATGCAATTTGCATGGCTAACATGCTAAATGGATTTTCTTTTCTGAGTGTGGTGGGCTTGCCCATGATTTTTAATAACAGTTGTGTTAATGGAAAAATAAAAGTGCCACCTAATATCAACGCCATAATGGATAAATTTTTTGAATTCCATGTGCCTAACGCGGCAGAAATTGCCCAAATGACCCCTGTAACGATAAACCCTACAAATGCCCCCATGTAAACCGTGCGAACTTCTTTTTGTGCCTCACTGATTTGCATAGTTTTCTCCTATTGATAAATGAATATTGTTAAGTATAGCATTTATTTTAAGCCGTTTTATTCACTGTATAATAGGCATGGATTAGGAGTATTTTTATGAACGTGACAATTTCCGCTTCAACCACTGACCTTCAACCTGCTCACTCAACCCGAGCCCCGATTCTTCCCTTAGACTTGGCTTCTGTTGAAGATGTCAAAGTGAATCGTTCGGCGGTAGAACGACGAGCCGCCACCATGAACACGCGCCGTACTGTGAAAAAAGAATGGCAAGCCGCTTGGTTATTACAAGCCGTTCGTACAATAGATTTAACAACTTTATCTGGTGATGACACTCCTGGCACTGTCAAACGACTCTGTGCAAAAGCGCGTCAACCCATACGGTCTGACCTGCTCGAAAAACTTGGAGTGAATCATTCGCTGACAACTGGTGCAGTATGTGTGTATCACGGCATGGTAGAAACTGCAGTTGAAGCATTACAAGGCACGAATATTCCAGTTGCGGCAGTATCAACTGGTTTTCCCGCTGGACTTAATCCATTCAAACAAAAGATTCAAGAAATTGAAGCGTCTGTCAAAGCTGGTGCCAGTGAAATTGACATTGTGATTTCACGTCAACATGTCTTGACTCAAAATTGGCAGGCTTTATATGATGAAGTGAAAGCATTCCGTGAAGCCTGCGGACCTGCTCACATGAAGTCAATTTTAGCAACGGGTGAGTTAGGTACATTGAAAAATGTGATGCGAGCCAGTTATGTTTGTATGCAAGCGGGTTCGGATTTTATAAAAACATCCACAGGCAAAGAACCTGTCAATGCGACATTACAAGTCAGTTTGGTAATGGTACGTGCTATCAGAGATTATTTTGAACAAACTGGTTATAAAGTTGGCTTCAAACCTGCGGGTGGAATCCGCACGGCGAAACAATCTATTGACTGGTTGATTTTGATGAAAGAAGAACTTGGTGAAGAATGGATGCAACCGCATTTGTTTAGACTTGGTGCTTCAGCTTTGTTAAACGACATTGAACGTCAATTAGAACATTTTGCTTATGGACGTTATGCTTCGATGCAATATCAGGCGTTAGGTTAGTTTTTTACCACAAAGTGTCGAAGATGAAGGTATTCAAAGATTAAAGAAAGAATAATTTAATGTCTTCAAAACGAAGTCGCAATCGGAAATCTGCAAATGTGCATGAAGCATATTTTGAAGCAATGAATGCTATGTTTGAACAAGCAAAAGCATATTTTGGTTCGGCGGTTAAATCGTTTTGGTTTCATGAAGGTGTGATATGCCCAGCCTGCCTAAAAAACGAGATTGGTAATGTTAACTTCAAAGGTAAAGAAGCATTAGGCTTGAATGCTTTTATGTATCGCAAACGTGGCGTATTGATTGGTTATTTTTTGTGTGATATTTGTACCAACTACATTCACGCCCAATCTCAAGTAAATCCATATAAGCAAACTGCTTTACATACCGATATTGAAAGAAATTTAGAGGAAGCATATCTTAAGCATTTGTCATCACTGAATTAGAATTGGTTAAAAAAATCATTATGAAAATTCCTAATGCTGACCGCGCCATAATAGACATTGAAAAACTCAGGGATTATTGCTTGAGTGAATCTCATCCACGCGGAAAACATAAAGCCAGAGTTTTTGTATCGGCATTAGGTTTAACGACAGAAAATGCAATAGAATTACAAGAATCGCTTTTATCTGCCGTTATTAGTGAAGATGCTGAACTTAGCGAGAATGATGAATATGGTCAAAGGTATATTTTAGATTTTGTAATGAGATATAAAAATAAAGAAGCAACGATTAGAAGCACATGGATTGTTCGAAGAGGTGAAGAAACCCCACGCCTCACCAGTTGTTATGTGTTGTAGGAGATGAAAATGAAACAAAAAATTAAATTACTTGACGTTGTCGCATTGACTCAAGAATTACCTGAACGTGATTTATCTCTTGGGCAGGTAGGTACTGTAGTAGAAATTCTTGAACCGAATGTATTTGAAGTTGAATTTTCCGATAGTGATGGTCGCACGTTTGCTGAATTGGCATTACGTGCGGAACAATTACTTGTTTTACATTACGAGCCTGTGATGTGATTACAAAACCCGACCTTCCAACACTCACCTTCGCATCCCAATCCAAATGGGCAGACTGGCTTGCCAAGAATCATGAAAAATCAAATGGATTGTGGTTGAAGATAGCAAAAAAAGATTCAGGCATTGCATCTGTGACATATATGGAAGCAATAGATATTGCCTTGTGTTACGGTTGGATTGACGGACAAAGTAAGAAATTTGACGAAAAATATTATCTACAAAAATTTACACCGCGCCGACCGAAAAGTATTTGGTCAAAGATTAATGTTGAGAAAGTAGAACGATTAATCAAAAGCGGACAAATGCAACCCGCAGGACTGAAAGCCATCGAAGCCGCCAAAGCGGATGGACGTTGGGCAAATGCATACGATGGCCAGAAGAATATGGCTGTGCCAGAGGATTTTCAAAAGGCTTTGAATAAAAATAAAAAAGCCAAAGCGAAATTTGAATCACTAAAAAGTTCGGAAAGATATTCGTTTTTGTTTCAAATTCATAATGCTAAGAAAGCGGAAACACGCGAGAGAAGAATTAAGCAGTTTGTTGAGATGTTGGAAAATAAATAAGAAGTTTGGTAATGTGATTTCTGCTAAAAAATAATATAAGTAATAAACTTTATGTCAGAAAAACGTTCTACCCCAAAGATGATGCATCGTGCAGGAGAATTGAGAAAGAAGTTAACTCCTGCTGAATCCAAATTATGGACTCGTTTGCGTGCTCATCGTTTGAATGGAATTGGTTTTCGCCGTCAACACGCGATTGGAAATTACATTACAGATTTTTGTTCACCAAGCAAGATGCTTATAATTGAGCTAGATGGAAGTCAACACTTAGAGCAAAAAGAATATGATGACGAGCGGACTGAGTTCTTAAAATCAAAAGGTTATCGTGTTTTGCGATTTTATAATAACGATGTGATGAACAATATTGAGAAAGTGTTGGAAGTGATTTTGGAGAATCTTTAAGCCCCTCAGCCCCTCCCGCCGCTAACACGGCACCCTCCCCAAGTCCGAATGTTACATTTGATAATTATTCAGACTTTTTATTTCGGACTTGGGGAGGGCTGGGGTGGGGCAGATTTTCCAAGCAGTTTGTTGAGATGCTTGAAAAGAATGAGAAGTTTGGCAGTGTGATTTCTACTAAGAAATAATTTAAGTAATAAACCTTATAGCAGAAAAAAGTTCAGTTTTTCGTAATTAAAGATATTAAGGTTCGTATTTTATGATATTTATCCCATCGCTATAATTTACTGCGTAAATATAAATTAAATCGTTCTCTCTTATTATTGCGCTTGGATATCCCAGACTGCTGTAGGTGCCACTTATATAACCTAGTTCAATAGGTCTCTTTGGGTCTGAGAAATCCATAAGGTGAAAGCTTTCGCCATATGGATTTCTAGATGAATCATAAAAACAGATGATTTCATTAGAAACTGTAAATGGATAGTGATCATATGTTGTTATGAAGGCGGGCTTGTAAGGGTTGCTGATATCTAAAAGTAAAATATGACTTTGTTCATCTCCAAATACATCCCAGTACACTCCGTGAACCCATGCGGTTTCATTTGAAATAACCATGTTGTCAAAGTAGTCTACTCCAAGTGGTAGCCCATAAAAGCCTATTTGAACAGGATTTGTTGGGGTTGAAATATCAAAAATGTATAATCCTTCGCCAGCTACAAACAAAAGATTTCCCTTCACTGTTGCGTGTTCCATAATATTATGATTGTTGAAGTTTTTTATAGTCTTTGCTAACTTAATAGATTTGGGATTTGCTATATCTATAATATACAAATCTCTTACACCTACCAAAAACAAATAATTTCCAAATGGAACGATACTTTTTATTGAACCATCTATATTAAATTCCCAAATTGCTACTGGTTTTTGGGGATCTGTTACGTCAAGAATTGTAAAAACCTCGGCATCAAGATATAAATAATTCCCATGGGCTTTCATATTCAAGATGGCAAAATCTTTTGGATAATAATATGTGTTTTCAATTATAGGTTCATCTGGAGATGAAATATCAAGTATGTCGATACTTGTTTCTACATCTATACTAGCTAAGGATTGATCTAGAATATAAGCTCTAGTTCCTTCGATTATGATTTCGTCTGCATAATCAACATCTTCATCACTTTGATAGACAATCATTAATCCAAATGATGAGTTGGAATGAATGTTTTCCGTGATTTGGAGTTTTTTTTCTGGGGGACCAAAGAGAAAAATTCGTGAAACATAAAAGAGAATAGAACAAAAACTAAAAGCTAAACTTGCTATAACTAATCTGACTAGAAATTTATGTTTTTTATTATCAAGAGGTTTTGATTCCATCACTTTTCCTTTTTTTGATTTTTTCTTAACCTTTAAGGCTTTATAATAATACTACGTGTAGACTCAAAACTTAAAGTTGATATATCAATTGCTTTGCAATACTTATTGAGGAATCTCCTATGACAATCCCTGAAATTCTAGACACCCTCGAATACGGACTCGCTCCGGAAGCTGCGAAGCCAGCCGAAGAATGGCTGAAAGAACACAACAACAAATTCGGGTTATTTATCAACAACGAATGGCGTGAACCATCTCCAAAAGAATATTTCGATTCGATAAACCCTGCCAACACGAAGAAATTGGCTGAGGTCGCGCAAGCAAGTGAAAGCGACGTCCATGAAGCGGTGAAGGCGGCGCGAAAAGCGTATCCAAAATGGAGTCAGTTATCAGGTCACGCACGAGCGCGATATTTGTATGCCATCGCGCGTCAAATCCAAAAACATTCGCGTCTCTTCGCCGTGCTCGAAACCATGGATAACGGCAAGCCCATCCGCGAAACGCGCGATATTGATATTCCGTTGGTCGCGCGACATTTTTATCATCATGCAGGTTGGGCGCAACTCATGTCCACTGAAATGAAAGGCTATGAATCGCTTGGCGTGGTTGGGCAGATCATCCCGTGGAATTTTCCGTTGCTGATGCTTTCGTGGAAAATCGCGCCCGCGCTTGCAATGGGCAACACCGTTGTTTTGAAGCCCGCTGAATTTACTTCACTGACTGCGTTGTTGTTTGCAGAAATTTGTGAAAAGATTCTTCCCGCTGGTGTTGTAAATATTATTACAGGCGATGGAAGAACTGGCGCGGCGTTGGTCAATGCAGATGTGGATAAGATTGCGTTTACTGGTTCGACAGATGTCGGACGCATCATTCGCAAGGCGACAGCTGGTACAGCAAAGAAGCTTTCTCTTGAGTTAGGCGGAAAATCTCCATTCATCGTCTTCGACGATGCAGATTTAGATTCCGCTGTTGAAGGCGTCGTAGATGCGATTTGGTTTAATCAAGGTCAAGTCTGCTGTGCGGGGTCGCGTTTGTTGGTGCAAGAAGGCGTTGCTGAAAAAATGTATAAGAAGTTAAAAGCACGCATGGAAAAATTACGCGTCGGCGACCCATTGGATAAAGCCGTTGATATTGGTGCAATCGTCGCACCTGTTCAATTACAACGCATTGAAGAACTTGTAAAGCAAGGTCAAGATGAAGGTGCGGACATGTGGCAACCATCCTGGTCTTGCCCGACAGATGGATATTTTTATCCGCCGACTTTATTTACTAACGTTGCGCCTGCATCCACAATTGCACAAGTTGAAATTTTTGGTCCTGTACTCGCTGCGATGACTTTCAGAACTCCCGAAGAAGCAGTCAAGTTAGCTAATAACACCCGCTTTGGTCTCGCGGCTTGTATTTGGAGTGAAGATATCAACTTGGCTTTAGATATTGCTACTCAAATCAAAGCAGGTACCATTTGGATTAACTCCACCAATCTATTTGATGCTGCTTCTGGATTCGGTGGTTATCGTGAATCAGGATTCGGGAGAGAGGGTGGGAAAGAAGGATTGTTTGAGTATGTAAAGAAGACCGTAGACGGTGGACGGAAGACGGTAAAAACGAAAGCCGCGAAATCAAATGGTCACAAACGGTCAACGGTCAACGGTCTATCGTCGATCTCGATAGATCGCACCGCAAAACTCTTTATCAACGGCAAACAAGCCCGCCCTGATAGTGGATATTCACTTGAAGTGAAAGATGCCAACGGAAATTTAATCGCCGAAGTTGGATCAGGCAACCGCAAAGATATTCGTAACGCCGTTGAAGCCGCGCGTGGTGTTGCAGAAAAATGGTTTAAGACCACGGGGCACAACAAAGCACAGATTCTCTATTACCTCGGTGAAAATCTCGCCGCGCGTGCCGATGAATTCGCCAAACGAATTTCTCAACAAACAGGCGTTGACTCTGACTCCGCAAATCAAGAAGTGGAAGGATCCATTGAAGCCTTGTTCACTGCTGCCGCTTGGGCAGATAAATACGATGGCGCGATTCACAACACCCCGATTCGCAATGTCACACTTGCAGTCCCCGAAGCAATTGGTGTAATGGCAATTTTATTACCCGATGACAAACCATTATTAGCATTGTGTCAATTAGCAGGTTCAGCACTTGCTATGGGAAACGCTTTGGTAATTGTCCCATCACCAATTTCCCCATTAAGTGCTACAGATTTTTATCAAGTCCTCGAAACATCCGATGTGCCTGCTGGGACGTTTAACATCGTCACAGGGAATCGGGATGAATTAGCAAAGACATTATCCGAACACGATGATGTCGATGTGATTTGGTATGCAGGTTCCAAGGAAGGTGCCAAAGCGATTCAATCCGCATCCGCTGGAAATATGAAGCAGACTTGGGTGATGAAAGAAAGTGGTGAATTACCTGAAATGGATGAAATTTTGAGACACGCAACTCAAGTGAAAAATATCTGGGTTCCATATGGGGCGTGACACCTTGCACACATCTAAAATAAAAAAGAGAAGATATGACTGAGAGATTTTATGCTCCAGAAATAAAAACAAGGTTTACTGCCGAAGATGCTGAACAAGCGAACGTCAGTGTTAAGAACCAAATGAGATTTATGTTGATTGTCGGAGTGATGGCGTGTATATTCTTTGGCTTCATGTGTTATAACGCAACTTCAATAACAGGTTTTCTTATTTATACTGCTGTGGCAGGATTATTTTTATACAGTTTGTGGAGATTTAATCAGCGAGTTGAAAAAAATGAAGAAATCAAAAATACTCAAAAACAAAGTTTGCCCGCTGAAGAATTGTTTTTAAGTGAAAATGATATTGTTTGGGAAATTAAGAAACTTAACCCAGAAAAAACTATAATTGCATGGGAAACCATAGTTACCTACGGCGGTGGTTTTATTGAATATGATGTTTCTGGGAGAAAAGAAAAAGTAGTGACCCCGCGCGTGATATTGGAAAATAACTCCAAAGTTACAGAATATATTGAAAAATATACAAAATTGAAAAAAATAATAAAAGAAAAATATATAGGAAATGAAATAGAGACATTTGTTTATTATGAGAAAGAGGTCAACCGTGTCTGAGAGGTTTAATAAATATTCAAGTTTTAATTCTAATAATGCTTCTCAATCCCGCCAAAACCAATCATCTTATTCTTCTCTGTCATCTCAATAAAATATCTTAACCGCTTCTTGAATTCTTCTGGACGTTTCCTTGCCCCATCAATGAAAGCAATACGAATTCTTTTATAAGAATCTGAAAACTTCTGATAATTCTCCCACGCTTCTTTATTGGCTTGGATGGATTTCATAATATCAGATGGAAATATAAACTCTCTTTCTAGAATATCCCCAAGCGTTTCTGTCACTTCTTTGACAACTTTTTTCTTAGCAACCAAATTCCGCAATCGTTCAATATTGGCTTGCGAATAACTTGATTTTGGTTTTCGCAGCGAAAACCTTTGCACAGTTCTCTCATCATCTAACTTTTTGATGACGCTATCAATCCAGCCGAAGCACAAAGCTTCTTCCACGGCATCGTTATATTCAATGCGCGGCTTGCCAGTCCCTTTTTTGTAATAGACCAGCCAAATTTCTTTTTCAGTTTTGTAATTAGCTTTTAGCCACTTGCGCCAATCTTTTGGATTTGAGACGTATAAAGTTTTTGTGATTTGCATGGTAACTATAAAACTTTATATTTATTTTGCACAAAACTATTTTTGAAAGACTGAGATTGTAGTAATTTTAATTTAATATCTTTTGCCAATTCACCAAACAATGGTAAACCTTCACCAATTAATACCGGAATGGTTGTAATAGTCATTTCATCTACTAGACCTTCCCGCAAAAAACGTTGAATCGTCACGCCGCCATCAAGATAAATATGTTTTGCTTTTCGTTTTTCAATTTCTTTAACTAATTTCTTTGGTCCTAAATTTAACACCTCCACTTTATCTTTTAGTTTGTCTTTAATTTTTATCTTTTTACTTGAAAGCACAATCACTTTTTTATCATAACCCCAGCCGCCAAACGTTAAGACTTTTTCGTACGTGTTCCGACCCATAACCACATAATCAATCGTAGACATAAAATCCGCATACCCATAATCTCCACCGCTTTCTCCACCTGTTAACCAGTCAATATCGCCGTTTTTGCGGGCGATGAAACCATCGAGACTAGTTGCGATATATACAGATACTTTTAGAGCCATAATTCTCTCCTTATGTGTAGATTTTTATATTAAAATTTATTATATAATATTTTTATGTCACTGTATCTTGGTTGCCCTGTGTGGTCGTTCAAAGGTTGGGTGGGGAATTTTTATCCCAAAGGCACGAAGTCGAATCAATTTTTATTTGAATATGCAAAGCGATTAAATACAATTGAAGGCAATACAACTTTTTATGCCATTCCTGCCGTCAAAACCATTGCCAATTGGATTGAGCAAACGCCTGAAACATTTAAATTTTGTGCCAAGATTCCGAAGGCGATTAGTCACAACGGAAAACTTGTAGATTACATTGACCGTGCGATTGAATTTACAAATGTGATGAAACCCCTCGCTTCACGCCTTGGACCGATGTTCCTGCAACTGCCTCCGAGTTATTCGCCTAAGCTGATAGATGACCTTGCTAAGTTTCTAGAATCATTTCCAAAGGATGTGCGTTTGGGCGTAGAAGTTCGTCATTTAGATTGGTTTGATGACCCAAATCGAAAAATGTTAAATGCTTTACTGACAGAAAATAAAATGGCGCGCGTTGTGATTGATACTCGTCCAATACGAAATATGGCTGGCGATGAATCTATCAAAGATAGTGCTTATGAAAGTTTGTTAGAAGCAAGAGAACGAAAACCAGATGTTCCCGTCTTTGAAGAACAGACCACAGACTTTACATTTCTTCGTTATATTGGGCATCCTGAAATGAGTCAAAACACTGTTTGGGTGGAAGAATGGGTTGAACGAATAGTGAATCAACTTTCCACAAAGAGTGAGGCGTATGTCTTTTGTCACACGCCAGATAATTATCTAGCACCATATCTGTGTAAAGAAATTTATGGACGAGTAGCGAGTCAAGTAAAAATAAATTCGTTGCCGTGGAATGATATTGAATCAGATATTCCGAAACAAGCAAATTTGTTTTAATCGTATCGGTTATAATTGTTTGATGTTGAAGGAAAAACTATGAACATTGCAATTGCACTCGTCCTCGGTTTATTAATTGGCTGGTTAGTAGAGTGGGTGATTGATTGGTTTTATTGGCGCAGACCGCGCGAAGATAAAAATAATATTTCAGCCAGCACACCAGTGAAGACTCAAAAAGTAAGATATAAAACTGCGCCTGCTCATGCCGATGATTTGAAAAAAATTAAAGGCATTGGACCCGTGATTGCCAAACGCTTGAACACAGCCGGCATTTATACCTATGAACAACTTGCAGATTTAACGCTCGATGAATTTGAAGAAGCACTTGGCGATTTGTTACAACGCTTTATTAACGAACGCGCCATATTACGCCACGCCCGTGAATTAGCCGAACAAAAATCACGGGGGAATTGAAGTGAACTCTCGCTTTGTACCATGGTACGACCTTTTCAAATTAATCGTTGCCATCATCTTGACGATTATTTTGATTTTTCTTTTATTGGAAGAACGCGATAGAAGAAATGCGGCGTTAGATGTATCACCCGTGCCAACTGTTACCGCGCCTGTAATTTTATCTACCGCGACACAATCGCCTCTTGACCCTACGCCCAGCCCGACTCAACAACCTCCGACATTATCTCCAACCGAAACGCCTATACCCGAAGCCACTGCTACAGATATAACTGCACCTGAACCTCCACCAACTGAAACGGCTGTTGTTGAGACTCAACCTGAACCAGTTAAGTCTGCTCAAACTTCTGACCCAAATGAATGTCCGTCAAACCCAACACGTATTCAAGCAGGCATGAATGTTAAAGTATTAGATTGGTTAAATTTCCGTACTGGACCTGGTTTGCATTACGAAATTCAACGCACCAATCGCCCCGGCACTGAAATGGAAGTGATCGGCGGACCTGTTTGCACAGTGAGAGGTGATAATCCACCAACTGCTTATTTATGGTGGAATGTGCGCATGGAAAGTGGTCAAGAAGGTTGGAGCGCCGAAGCACCGTTAAATTTCCCCAATTACTTTTTAGAACCAACTGAATAATGAATTAACCACGAAGGAGACAAAGGGTCACAAAGAAAACTTTTAAAGTCTTTGTGCAACTTTGTGACCCTTTGTGGTGACGGTATTAAATCTTTTCAACCCATTTTGCACGCCATTCGGGTGCATCAAATGCTTGGGGCCAGAATTCAATTTGTTTCCAAATCTTTCCATCCTTGATGGTTGAAAAGGTGATGACTCTGTCATGTACTTTTCCATCCGAAACATTAACATCACTCACAACCACATCACCATCTGCGACGATGTGATTAATGTGAAATGTCCATTTTCCTTCGGTTGGATAATACGTATTAATCGCGGCGAAGTTATCTCGTCCACGAATGCGTTCACCAGATTGGTGCCATTCTAAAATATAGTCATCATGTAGTAATTTAGCAACGGCGTAAAAGTCATTTGTCTCCATGGTCGTCCAAAAATTTTCGATGATTTGTTTGTTGTTCATTTTGGTTTCACCTTGCTCATCGCATATTCTGCCAAAGCAGTAATTGTCAACGATGGATTCACGCCAGGATTTGCAGGCATCACCGAACCATCAATAATATACAAACCTTCGTAATTATGAATTTGAAAATTTTCATCAATCACACCTTCATCAGCATTTTGTCCCATGGGCGCGCCGCCCAAAATGTGAGCAGTGGTTGGCAAGCCTAATAAATTTTCTCCAAGCGAACCCAATGCCACACCGTTCACTCGTTTTGCAAATTCACGCGTCACTTCATGCGAGCCTTTCACTTGCGCGTTAATTTCATAGCCAGGTTCTTCGTCTGCAATCATGCCTGTTCTAAAAAATGTAAATAAGCTTCGCCCAATTTTGAATCGCATTCTGTTATCCGCATGTTGCATCACCAACAAAATTGTCACATTGTGCGCCCACTTTGGTAAGAACATGGCTTTTGCAAAATCAATTGGATGTGTCATCATCCACCATAAAAATTTCAAAATACGAATCGGAATGCTGACATTTGTATCAATCAACGGTGCGGCGAGGAAGCGCATCAAGGATGAACCATCAGGATAACGCACAGGCTCAATGCGTGTCATTTCATCTTGATTATAAATAGATGAAATTGCGACTCCTTGCGAATAATTGATATCTGATTTACGTGCCACGCTTCCTAACAAACCCTCAGAGTTGGTTCTCACCATCGTGCCTAATCTTCGGGACACATTTGGCAATGACTCCTTCACATCACGCAAGTTCAAAAGTAATTTCATCGTCCCCATCACACCCGCAGAAAAAATCACATTCTTTGCATAAACAGTTTTTGTTTGCTTGAATAATTTTGTTGAATCTTTATAACTTACTTCATATTTCACACCATTCACTGATAACTGATTACTGTTTACTTCTTTTACATCCACCACTTCAACTTCAGCAACAACCTTCACCCCATTCTTCTCTGCAAAATACAAATAATTTTTAGGCAAAGTATTTTTTGCATTATGCCTACATCCCACCATACATCCGCCACAATGTTGACATCCCGCTCTATCTGGACCTTCTCCACCAAAATATGGGTCAGGAACAGTCACACCTGCTTCCCCGAAGTATGAACCGACATCTGTCGCGCGGAAAGTATGCCCCATTCCAATTTCTTCCGCCATTTGTTTCAGAATTAAGTCTGCTTTCCATAGTTTGGGATTTCTTGCAACGCCTAACATTTTTTTAGCAGTTGCATAATGAGTCTTTAGTACTTCACCCCATTTGATGTTTTGATTCCAAGCAGGTGTAGCAAATGTTTCGTCACTTGGAACTTCTAATACATTTGCATATCCCAAACTCCCACCGCCGACTCCTGCTCCGTGCAAAACCATCACACCTTTGAGAATGCTGATTTGTAAAATTCCATGCGCGCGAATGGCAGGCATCCATAAATATTTCCAATATTGCCAATTTGTTTTTGCGAAATCTTTATCTTCGTATCGCTTCCCCTTTTCTAAAACTAAAACAGAATAACCTTTTTCGGTTAATCGCATGGCGGAGACAGAGCCACCGAAGCCTGAACCGATGATTACATAGTCAAAGCAGTCAGCCATCAGCGGTCAGCTCTCAGTGTTTTGAGGAATGAAGCCAGCATTCGCTTTACTTCTTCAACATTCGCGTGAAGTTCGTCGTAAGATTCTTTTGAAAGAAATTCTAAATCGTATGCGAGAATAAGTTGATATTCTGTTTCACTAGCGGAACCCATTGCAATTTGCAAAAATCGTGCAAAATCCGCGTCTGTATTTCTTCCACAACCTTTGGCAATATTTGTTGGAATTGACATACTTGCACGCCGAATTTGAGTGGTTAATCCATATAGTTCTTCTTTAGGAAAAGATTTTGTAACCTTGTAAACAGCTAAAGCCAACTGATGAGACTTTTCCCAAACTTTGAGTTGACGGAAATCTTTCATACGTAAATTATAATCTTAGCCATCAGCAATTAGCAATCAGCTTTTCGCTCTTGCTGATAGCTGACCGCTGAAAGCAAAAAGGAATCAACATGATCAACCCAAACTTCAACTCACGCCGTTCATCTGTTTATAGCAAACGTGGGATCGTAGCGACTTCGCAACCATTGGCAACTGCCGCTGGAATTGAGATTCTTTCCAAAGGTGGCAATGCGGCGGATGCGGCTGTTGCGGCAGCGGCGGCGTTGAATGTGACCGAGCCAACATCCACTGGAATTGGTGGTGACATGTTTGCTTTGTATTATGACTCAAAGACGAAACAAGTGACCGCATTAAATGGTTCAGGTCGCGCTCCTGCCTTGCTGACACTTGAGAGGCTAAAGAAAGAAAATTTACTAGCCGACTCATTGCCTCCATTTCATCCACATACAATTACTGTCCCTGGTGCGTGTGCAGGTTGGTGTGACTTAATCGAAAAGCATGGTTCGCTTTCGTTATCTGAAATTTTGTCGCCAGCGATTCGACTTGCGGATGAAGGTTTTCCTGTTGCTCCAATCACGTCATATTTTTGGGGACGAGGTGCGGAGCGACAATTAAAGTCTGCGTTGAATGGACATGAACTAACCATTGATGGTCGTGCGCCGAATGCAGGTGAAATTTTTTATAACAAAGGTTTGGCAAAAACATTTCGGGAGATTGCCGAGAAAAAAGCTGAAGGGTTTTATCAAGGTCGAATTGCAGAATCAATTATCAGCGTGATTAAAGAGGCGGGTGGAGTTATGTCACATGCTGATTTAGCAGAACATGTATCCACTTGGGAAAATCCGATTTCAGTTAATTATCATGGATTGAAAGTGTATGAATGTCCGCCAAATGGACAAGGCATCACGGCGTTAATCGCATTAAATATTTTAGAAGGCTTTGACTTAGCATTATTGGATTTGTTATCGCCAGAAAAAATGCATTTGATGATCGAAGCCATGCGACTCGCA
>ERZ761610.1131-NODE-1131-length-15878-cov-137.457435_pt1 | contig 15878 bp, 10 predicted proteins | sample MGYA00512164_ERZ761610 | MGnify/ENA primary metagenome ERZ761610 (study PRJEB28899, sample SAMN02850038) | bioreactor sludge metagenome | biome: EBPR Sludge; feature: EBPR Bioreactor; material: flocular biomat | place: Australia: Thorneside Wastwater Treatment... | reverse complement strand
CTAAAAACCCACTTCAGCCTCAAAAAAACGCCGTTCAGCCTCAATTTGGGTAAAAAATTAGGTAAACAGGCAAGCCCGATAGTTTCTTTGCAGGGAGCAACGGTACTTGTACCGTTGTCAAACCACGCCCCCCCGAACCACTAATAACTAACCCCTAACCACTAAAAAACCCACTTCGACCTCAAAAAAACGCCGTTCAGCCTCAATTTGGGTAAAAAATTAGGTAAACCGGCAAAGCCCGATAGTTTCTTTGCAGGGAGCAACGGTACTTGTACCGCAGGTAGCAATGATACTTGTACCGTTGTCAAACTACGCCACATTATCAATTATCAAAACCCCCTGTTCAGCCTCAAGTTGGGTAAAAAATTAGGTAAACCCGCAAGCCCGATAGTTTCTTTGCAGGGAGCAACGGTACTTGTACCGCAGGGAGCAACGGTACTTGTACCGTTGTCAAACCACGCCACATTATCAATTATCACCCCCCCCTGTTCAGCCTCAATTTGGGTAAAAAATTAGGTAAACCGGCAAGCCCGATAGTTTCTTTGCAGGGAGACCACGCCACATTATCAATTATCACCCCCCCCTGTTCAGCCTCAATTTGGGTAAAAAATTAGGTAAACCCGCAAGCCCGATAGTTTCTTTGCAGTTAGCAACGGTACTTGTACCGCAGGTAGCAACGGTACTTGTACCGTTGTCAAACCACGCCACATTATCAATTATCACCCCCCCCTGTTCAGCCTCAATTTGGGTAAAAAATTAGGTAAACCGGCAAGCCCGATAGTTTCTTTGCAGGGAGACCACGCCACATTATCAATTATCACCCCCCCCTGTTCAGCCTCAATTTGGGTAAAAAATTAGGTAAACCCGCAAGCCCGATAGTTTCTTTGCAGGGAGCAACGGTACTTGTACCGCAGGTAGCAATGATACTTGTACCGTTGTCAAACTACGCCACATTATCAATTATCACCCCCCCCTGTTCAGCCTCAATTTGGGTAAAAAATTAGGTAAACCGGCAAAGCCCGATAGTTTCTTTGCAGGGAGCAACGGTACTTGTACCGTTGGCAATTATCCCTTGTCATGCGAATAGTATTTTATAAAAAAACATTATTGGTTCGGTGCGCAGCGCCTTGTTAATCGGGTATTTAACATGGTTGCTACCTATATTTTGGTGCGCTGCACCTGTGTAAAACTAAATATCAATTTATGGAGGTTGGTCAATAATATACAACGGCAAGGGGCAGCGCCCCATAATCTTGGTAGAACAGATGCAAAAGTGCTTTTATCAGGTGCAGCGCACCGTAATCTGTTGCCCATTTTATCATAAACCACACACAGATTTTACCCCCCTATCGGGCGTTCATTTTAATTCAAACCTTACGTTATATTTCGGTGCGCTGCACCTTTGTAAAACCAAAAATGCCAATTTATGAGGGTCAATTAGTAGCACACAAGGGGCAGCGCCCCGTAATGATAACCAAGCCATTATACATAACCATTCACCTTTTTATAAGGAGGGTTAACGGGTTGGAGAACAAAATTTGCTTGCCCAAAAAGAGCGGCGCATAAAAAGGTAAGCGTATGCAATATCCTCTGCTCCATGTGCTTTTCATGACTCTCGCCAAGGCACAAAGAGGTAGAGAGGTGCCCTGTATAACGCTGCTTTACTATGCTGTTTAAAACAAAAATGTTGGTAAACACAAGACTATAAGGTAATTAATTACCTTTGTTCTTAACTCCCACATTCCACTCCATAAATTTAATCACATGAAACAGTTTTACTCCTTATTTGGGGCATTTATTGCCCTTGCACTTAGTATATTTGCTTTGAACAATAGCCATGCTCAGCCCTACTTTTATAGCCCGCACGTACAAACATTTATTACCGGCTATGGTTGTAGTAATTGCCACGGCGGAAGCAGCGGATTAACCCTTAGCACCTATACAGGTGTGCTAAACGGCGGCACCCAATGCGCGCAAACGGCACGCCCGTTTGATGACAATAGCAGCCCGTTAGTTATAAAAATTGACTGCTCTGTACCGCTAACCTGTGGCAGTAGCCGTATGCCCTTGGGAGGCGGATGCACAGTAAGCGCTGCCGATATAGCCATCATACGAAATTGGATTAAAGGAGGCGCTTTAGAAAACAATACCTACTGCCAGTCGTTTACCGGCGCGCCGTTGAGCATTACTTTTTCGGGATTTGGCGGTGGCGGATTTACGTCTGCCCCTTCTGCCTCGCAGTTATCGTCAAAGGTGTGGAACTTTAGCGGGTTTAGCGATTTATACAAACCCGGTCAATCTAATACCGGCAACGATTTTGCCCGAGGCGCTACCACACCGGGAGCGCCTACATCGGGCGGCATTTATGGCTGTACCTATACCGCCGGCAATCAGGCGCTTTGGTTGCAGCCTGCCAGCAACGATTTTAGCTCGCCAAACGGCGGCATTATTAACCTGCAAATTTGCAATAACAGCAGCAGCGCAATTACCACCCTCAATGTAGCCTATGATTTATTGGTGTATAACGACCAAGACCGGGCAAACAGTTTTAATTTTGCCTACTCTACCAATGGCGTTACTTATACACCTGTATCTGCCTTAGACTATACCTCGCCTGCTACTGCCGATGCTTCACCCACAGCAGCCGTAATACCCAAAAACACTACGCTTACCGGGTTAAACATTCCTAACGGAGCCATATTCTTTTTGCGCTGGACAAGCAATGATGTTAGCGGCGTAGGCAACCGCGATGAGTTTGGTTTAGATAATATAACCGTTTCGTTGCCTGTAACCTGCAATATAAGCGGGGTAAATGCAACTACGGCGGTTTGCAGCAGCACTTCGGCAAATTTTAGCGTTAGTTTTACCGTTGCCGGCGGCAGCGGAACGTATAATGTCATTAACACGTCAAACAATTTGGTTTTGGCATCGGGCAGCTCTTCGCCTATTGCGGTAAGTATTGCCAACAGCACAGGGGGCAGTATCAGCATAAACGTGGTAGATGCCGCCGCTCCAAGTTGTGCCGGCATACCCATACAAGTAAACTTGCCCGATTGCACACCTGTTTGCGCCATAACCGGTGTAAGTGCAGACCTTGCCACTTGCAGCGGCACCAGCGCCGTTTTTAATGTTTTATTTACCGCAGCCAACGGTAGCGGCGTTTACAATGTAATTAACACTGCCAACAACAATATACTAAGCACAGGCAGCTCTTCGCCCATTGTGGTAAGTATTGCCAACAGCACAGGCGGCAGCATTACGATAAACGTGGTAGATGCCGGCAACCCCACCTGTGCCGGTATGCCCGTAACAGTTAGCCTGCCCAATTGCCCGCCTCCGGTATTTTGCGGTAATGGCACTTGCGATGGCGCTGAAAATTTCTGTACCTGTGCGGCAGATTGCGCTTGTGTTGCTACTGCTTCTTTTATAAATTTTGACGTGAGCAATAACCCCGTTAGCAGCCCACTACCCGTTGCGTTTTGCCTGCAAGCTATAACCGGTCAAACCAACCCTACCCTACCGCATTACCTATACGTACCGGTTCGCATATCGGGTCCCGATTGTGTATCTTACACGGCTACTGCATCGCAAGGCACATTGTTTACCTTATTGGGCAATAACCTGCAACCTTTTGCCTCCATAACCAACAATGAAATAGTATGGCTCCGAATGAGTCAGGCAGATATAACCGGCGCATTGGGTGGCACTACGCTTAGTTTTTCGGGTGCAGGCGGAAACTGCACAGCAAGCCAAAACATTACCTGGGCAACTGTGGTAAACTATACCGGCACGGTGGCTACTACCTGTAAAGCCCCCTTAAACCTAACCGTAATTTTGGGCGGGGCTTATAATACCACCGCCAATAACGGCGCCATGCGCACCGATATTAATGCCTTACTGCCCACCAACTCACCTTATAGTGTTGCACCCTGGAATGCACCGCCTATTTCGGTGGCTGCACCCATACCTACCGATATGGTTGATTGGGTGCTGGTGCAACTGCTCAATACTGCCAATAACGCCGTTGTAGAAAGCCAAGCCGCTTTGCTCAGCGCCAACGGAACCGTATATAACGCCCAACTAAAACAGGGGCTTACCTTTGTTGCCAACGGCACTTTTAAAGTTGCCGTAAAACACCGAAACCACCTGGCTGTTTTGAGCGCCAATGCCTTTGACCCCAATGGCGGCTCTGTTAACTTTACCCTGCCTGCCAATGTGCAAGGCGGCAACTCACAACTTGTACAAGTGGGCACATTGGGTTTGTTTGGGCTTATTCCGGGCGACCTTAATGCCAATGGCATCATAAACTTTGCCGACTATAATGTGTATGCCACCAATACCGGCAGTACAAGCTATAACCCGGCTGATTGTAATTTTGACGGCATTGTAAGTATTTCCGATTTCACCCTTATGCTTCCCCACATTAAGCAAATGGGAGTAACCCCCATAAGGTATTAGGTAATGCAGCGGCTGCCAACTTGTTGATTTAGATGGCAACATTTAACCGCCATTGGTTTGCTAAATACCAATGGCGGTTAGTTATTGATGGCAATATAGCCCGATTTACCGGCACAAGCAAAAATCACCTATTGTAACACAATTTGCAATCATTTTTGCACAGCCATGGTAATACATTTTCCTGCCTAAGGGCACAAAATGCTACCAATTACCGTTGTTTTGGTTATTTTACCATTATTTAACCCGATAAACTTGCAGGGGGCGTATTTTTTTTAGAAATTTGCACGCAAACTATTTGCAATGCACAAACTTACACAAGAAGGGCTCACATTTGACGATGTGCTGCTCGTTCCCGGTTACTCCGAAGTACTTCCAAAGGACGTAACTGTTTCTACCCAACTTACCGCCTCCATAGCCTTAAACATTCCACTGCTAAGCGCAGGCATGGACACTGTAACCGAATCGGAAATGGCAATTGCCATGGCAAGGCAGGGCGGCATTGGCATTATACACAAAAACATGCCACCCGATATACAAGCCGAAGAAGTGGACAGGGTAAAACGGTCGCAAAATGTGGTTATTAACGAGCCGTTTCACCTTTCGCCCACACACAAGGTGTTTGAAGCGGCTGAACTAATGGCTAAATACAAAATATCGGGCGTGCCGGTAACCCAAAACGGCAAGTTGGTAGGCATTATTACCAACCGCGATATTCGGTTTGAAACAGACCACTCTAAAGCCATTGGCAAGGTAATGACCGCGCAAAACCTCATTACTGCACCGGTAGGCACTACACTTGAGCAGGCAAAAGATATGCTCATGCGTTACAAAATTGAAAAACTGCCGCTTACCGATAACGAAGGTTATTTGCGCGGACTTATTACCATTAAAGACATAGAAAAAGCCATACGCTACCCTAATGCCGCCCGCGATACCAACGGCAGACTGTTGGTGGGGGCAGCCGTGGGCACCAGTCCCGATACCATAGAACGCGTAACGGCTCTGTATAAAGCCGGTGTAGATGTGGTAGTGGTAGATACAGCACACGGACACTCAAAAGGGGTAATAGATATGGTAAAACAATTGAAACAACTGTTCCCCAATTTGCAACTCATAGCGGGCAATGTGGCTACCGGCGAAGCTACTGTTGCGCTCATAAAAGCCGGAGCCGATGCGGTAAAAGTGGGTATTGGTCCGGGTTCTATTTGTACTACCCGCGTTATAGCAGGCGTAGGTGTGCCGCAAATTACCGCCATTTACAACTGTGCCGAAGCCGCCAAACCTTTTGGCGTGCCCATTATTGCCGATGGCGGTATTAAATACTCAGGCGATATAGTGAAGGCACTGGCTGCCGGTGCGCATACCTGTATGCTGGGCAGTTTGTTTGCAGGCTGCGATGAAAGCCCCGGCGCTACCGAGTTGTATCATGGTCGCCGCTATAAGGTTTACAGAGGCATGGGCTCCATTGGCGCAATGAAACGAGGCAGCAAAGACCGCTATTTTCAGGACGATGCCCAAAAATTAGTGCCCGAAGGTATAGAAGGCAGGGTAGCCTACAACGGACCACTTGCCGATACCGTGTTTCAATTAGTAGGAGGATTGCGCGCCGGTATGGGTTACTGTGGCGCCGCTACCTTAATTGACCTTCGGCTTAATGCCCAGTTTATGCGCATTACCAGCGCCGGACTTAGAGAAAGCCACCCGCACGATGTGCAAATAACCAAAGAATCGCCCAACTACAGCGCCGAAATTAAATAACGCGAGGTTGGAATTAAAATGAATGCCCGAGTGGTAAAACCAGCATAAGGTTTAGGCGCACTTGTTAAAATGAGCAACATATTACGGTGCGCTGCACCTTTTAGCAACATGATACGCATCTGTTCTACCAAGATTACAGGGCGCTGCCCTTTTTGTGTTACTCACCACCGTCCATAAATTGGCATGTTTGGTTAATGGAAAGGTGCAGCGCACCAAAATATTTCGCCCCACCTGCTTAAAAGCCTTTTGCGGTAAGCCTTTGAGCAAGCTAATAACTCCAACCTCACGTTAAATAACAGCAACCGTTTAGCGCAAATAAAAACGCAAAGGGCGCAAAGGTGTTAAAAACCTGTTGCGCCCTTTTGCATGAAAACAAATTGGTTGGTTTGGTTATTGACCGGCTTTAATTCGGTCTATCAGTTTTTGGGTTTCGGAGTAATCTTGCCTTGCCTGCTTTGCCAGTTCTACGGCTTTTTCGGCTATTTTAAGAGCCTCTTTTTTATTGCCGGTTTTGTATAACAAAGCGGCGTAGGTATCATGGTTGTAAAAAGCAGGCTGAATTTCTACCGACCGTTTAGCCCATTTAACGGCATTTTTAAGGTCTTTCTTTTTTTCGGCATGAAGGTAAAACTCCCATGCAACGTTGTTGAGCAGGTTGGGATTTTCGGTTTTAAATTTACCCATGTATTGGTTGGCAGTGGTAATATAATTTTTCCAATCGGCAGTGCCGTTGTAATAATCCAAGCCTACATAATAGGTATATTCGTCGGCATTTTCGTGTCCCGATTTTTTTACTGTGTTCACAATTTGGTCAAACATGTTTTTATCGTGCTTTGCTGCTACATCGGGCAATGCCTGAAATGCTACCGATACAATTTTTTCCGATACTTCTTTAGCGCCTACTACTTCTGCAAACATCTGCCGGTTGGCAAGCAATACATCAAAGGCTTTTGAGTTGAGTGTAGTGGCAAAATCAAACACAAAATTGAGGTTTTCGGGTTGTTTCAGTTCTTCGGGCGAGAGTGTTGCCAGTAATTCGGCGGCTATTTGGTTGTATTGGGGCAAGCTTCCCGCCCATAAAAGCATGGCAAACTGACGCATAAAAGTAACATCGCGCTTGCCGCTATTGTATTCCTGCTGCATGGCAAGCAGGGTTTTTTGGTCAAACAGCCCTTTCCTGCCTTCCATAATAAACTGTGCCGGCTGCTGATAGCCTAAGGTGCGGTAAATTTCTTCGCCCTCGCCGTTAATAAACAGCAAGGTAGGGTATCGGTCCACCCGGTATTGTCGGGCAAAATCTTTACCTTCGCCTTTTTCGGCATCAATTTTATAATTTACGTAGTGGCGGTTATAAAACTCGCCCACTTTGGGGTCGGGAAAAGTGTTGGCGCTCATCATTTTGCAAGGTCCGCACCAGGTAGTGTAGGCATCTACCATAATGGGCTTGTTTTGTTTTTTAGCTTCGGCTTTTACTTCTTCCCATGTGCCGGTAAAAAACTGAATACCCTGTCCTTTGGGTGCGGTGTTTTGTGCGTAGTTATGCACAAAAGAGAAAAAGAGGGCAAATAAAACCATTGCCATACGGAGCTTAACGCTATACTTCATAAAACGTGTTTTTGTGGGGGTAAAAAGATGCACCGGTTTATATTGACTATAATAACTCCCAAATTGGGTAATGGTTGAGATGAATGTATTTTCCGAAGAAAATTTGGGTAGCCTGTTCAAAAGACTGGGTAAAATCGGAAACGTAAAAGTGGTGGTGAGGGTCGGCTTTATCGGCTCTTAGCAGTTGGCGTTGGGCTAATGCCTGTTCTACTTCGTGTGCAATGGTTACAGTAGCATCAAAAACCTGTATTTGGTTATTGTATAGTTGCAAGATGTGCTGCTTTATAAGCGGGTAGTGGGTGCAGCCCAAAATAATGCCTTCAATATGGGTAAATTGGGGGTCGTTTGAGAGGTAGTAGCGCATAATAGCCTGCATGGTAGGCGGGTCTTTAAACATACCCTCCTCTATTACCGATGCCAAAGAGCCGGTAGCTTTGGCAGCAATGGAAATCTGGTTGTTATGTTGAAGGAGTTTTTGGGGGTAAACACCCGATTTGGTAGTTCGTTGTGTAGCAATAACCCCTACCCTATTGATACCCGATTGTGCAACTGCTCTCACCACAGGGTCTATTACGTTAATAACGTCAATTTTATGACCCAGTTGGCTTTGCAGCAATTCATAGGCCACTGCCGATGCGGTACTGCAAGCAATAACAATAATTTTACACTGTTTTTGGCGTAAAAACTCGCTTATTTTGAGCGAGTAATGCTGGATAGCTTCGGCAGATTTTTCGCCATAGGGCATGTGTGCGGTATCGCCAAAGTAAATAATTTGCTCATTAGGCAGCATTTGGGCTATTGCCTGGGCAACGGTAAGCCCGCCTATGCCGGAGTCAAAAATGCCTATGGGGTGCGAGGGCAAGAGCATAAAAGGAGGCAATGAACGCATTAAACAAGAAGAAGGCTTTTGCCTAAATAAGCAAAAGCCTTTTCTTAGTGGTTATTAGTAAGGACGGTAAATTATTGCAGTTTTGCTTTTACAAAAGCGGTAATATCGTCATCGGGCGAGGCATACAAGGTAGCGCCTGTGCTGGTGTCTATGATGTAGCCATATCCCTTTTCAACAGCAACTGCTTTAATGGCATCAATTACTTTTTTGCGAACAGGCTCGGTAACTTCATCTTCTCTCTTCATTAAATCTTGCTGAGCTTTAGCCTGGTCTTGTTCTAATTCTCCCTGTTTGCGCTGAAAGTATTGTTGTTGCTCATCTTGCTGCTTGGGGGTAAGTTCGCCGTTTTGGACTTTTTGCACAAAAACGTTGTACTCGTCTATAACGGTTTTTTCTTTTGCTTTTAATTGCTCCTGAATTTTTTTGGCAAACGTTTCCAAATCTACTTGGGCTGTTTTCCATTCATTGAGCGAGCTCAATAAATCAACGCTGTTGATGTGCCCTATTTTAGACTGGGCAAAAACGCCGGTAAAGGCAAATAAACAAAAAGCAACTAAAATAAACTTAAAGGAAGTTTTCATGTGTGAATAAATTTGACTACTGCTTAGTTAAGTAAAAATACAAAGGTTTGGGTGTTTAGGGTGCAAAAGTACTATTTACCGCCCGAAATTCCTAATTCTTTCAGCACATCATCGGTGAGGTCGAATTTAGGATTGGCAAAAAGCATGTTGGCGCTGGCTGATTTGTCAAAAACAAAGTCCACTTTTTTACGGGCAGCCACTTTTTCAAGGGCGGCATATACTTCGTCTTGAATGGGTTTTACCAATTCTTCGCGTTTTGCCTGCAAATCGCCGTTGGGTCCAAAGCGTTGTTTTTGGAGGTCGCGGGTTTGTTTTTCCATATCCACAATTTCCTGTTCGCGTTTGGCTTTTTCAGTGGCGCTCAGCAGCACCTGTTCTGCCTGAAAGGATTTGTAAGCATCGTCTATGTTTTTGTAGCGCTGCTGAATTTCCTTATTCCATGTGTCCACAATACTGTTTACCTGATCCTGGGCTTTTTTGTAAGCGGGTAATTTAGCCAAAATACCTTCGCTGTCCACAAACCCGATAGTTTGTGCCTGAGCTACCTGAGCCACTGCAAAGATAAAAGCGAGAAAAACTGCTACTTTTTTCATTTTGCTATGTATTTTTGTTTGATTTAAAATGTTGTGTACTTATTTTCTGTTGTATAAGACTTTGGCAATGGGTTAAAAGTTTAACCCAAGTTCAAAATTACTCCGGTTCCATACCCAATACCACATTAAATCTGCCTCTGTTAGAGATGTACTGCCATATTGAGTTATCAGTGGCGGCGGGAATGGTTTTGTCGAAACCTACGCCGTAGTCAAATCCGAGCGTACCAAACATGGGCAGGAATACACGCAAACCCAAACCTGCCGACCTGTTTACCTCAAACGGATTAAACTGTTTGAATGATGCCCATGAATTGCCGCCCTCGGCAAAGGCAAGCATAAAGATGGTGGAACTGGGGTTTAGGCTTAGCGGGTAGCGAAGTTCTACGGTATATTTGGCATAAAACGGGTGTCCGGTATTGGTGGTTCTTCGGGTTATTTCGGTGTTATCATAACCGCGGAGGGCTATAATGTCTTTACCAAACAAGTTAAAGTTAGCAATGCCATCGCCTCCTACTTCAAAGCGTTCAAAGGGTGAGTGCCCTATATCGGGGTTATAGAAGCCCATAGCTCCCATTTTGGCAGAAGTTCGCAACACTAATTTTTTGCCCAAAGAGGTGAACCACTCCGATTTAAATTTCCACTTGTGGTATTCTGCCCATTTGTAGCGGCGCGATTGAGAAACCTCACTAAAATCTACATCGGGGCTGAAAAGCGCAGAATAGGGCGGCGTTGCCTGTACAGACAGGCTTATATTAGAGCCGCTTCGCGGGTAAATGGGTTGGTCTAAGGAGAATCGGGCTACTGTAAAGTTTAGGCTTAGGTTGTTTGATTGACCGTTGTTAAAGATAAAATCGGAACGCCAGTTTTGCAGGATAAACCGCTGGTAATTTAAGGTTACCTGTGCGCTAAAGTTGTCATCGGGCCAGGTTAAGCGGCGTCCTAAACCTACCGATGCGCCGGCAATATAGAGGATTTCGCGTTGGTTTTCGGCAAGATTGGCAACAAAGAAATTGCGGAAGCTGCGGTTGGTAAAAACGCTGACGGTAAGGGCATTGGGGCGTTTACCACCCAACCAAGGCTCGGTAAAGGAGGCATTTAAAGACTGAAAAGCGCGTCCGGTAGATTGGAAGCGCACACTTAGTCGCTGTCCGTCTCCACTGGGCAGGGGTCGCCAAGCGCTTTTATTGGTAATGTTTCTAAGCGAAAAGTTGTTAAATGCAACACCCACGCTTCCCACAATGGTATTACCTCCCCAGCCTGCCGATAGCTCTAACTGGTCTGATGATTTTTCGGCTACGGTGTATTCTATGTCCACTGTACCTTTTGCGGGGTTGGGTGTGGGGTTAATGCCTATTTGTTCGGGGTCAAAGTAACCTAAGTTGGCAATTTCGCGTTGTGAGCGGATAATATCGGAACGACTGAATTTGTTGCCGGGTACGGTTCTAAGCTCTCGCCTGATTACGTGTTCATTGGTTTTGTCGTTGCCTTTAATGATTATTTTGTCTATGGTAGCCTGCGGACCCTCATATACGTTAATCACTAAGTCAATAGAATCTCCTACAATGGCTTTTTCAATAGGGGTAACGTTAAAAAACAAGTAACCATCGTCCATATACAGCGAGCTTACGTCGTTTCCGTTTGGGTCCATAGACAGGCGCATTTCTAAGCGTTTGCGGTTGTAGGGGTCGCCTTTTTCTATGTTTAGTATAGAGCCCAAGTGGTCATCGGAGTATTTGGTGTTTCCGCGCCAGGCAATATCGCGTATGTAGTAGCGGTTGCCTTCTTCTATTTTAATTTCGAGGTTTATGTTTCTGTCATCAACAACATAAATGGTATCGGCAATAACCCGTGCATCGCGGTAGCCTTTTTCGTGGTAAAATTCAATTAGCTTTTGTTTGTCGGCTTCAAACTCATCTTCTATAAACTTGGAGGTAGTAAATAGTTTAAACCGAAAGATATTTTCATCTATATATGAAAATATGTTAATGGGCGAAAGGTTAGCCAATAGGTTAATAGGGTTGGTTTTTTTGAGGTCTTGCGCCATTATGGAGGGCGCTTTTTTATTTAAGCGCAAACGTTCTTTGGTTTCTTTTAGTTGTTTTTTAAGGCTTCGGGAAGCCACGTTTTGGTTGCCTACAAACTGAATTTCGTTAATTTTCACCTTAGCTCCCCTTGTAACATCAAAAGTTAACGTTACACTGTTGTTAAATTGCGGGTCGGGGGTTTCGGTAATTTCTACGGTGGCATTAAGGAAGCCCTTTTTACGATAGTATTTAAAGATACTGTTTCGGGCATTGTTTATGAGGTTTTGGGTAACAATGCGCCCTCTGATGAGGTTAAGTTGCTCCCGAAGGTCGTCTTCTTCGCCTTTTTTTACGCCTTTAAAATTGTATTTAGATAACCTAACGCGTTCGGTAAGTTTTATTTCTAAGAAGATAACCTCGTTAATGATACGGGTAGCCACTATTTTTACATCGGCAAACAGCCCCTGTCGCCAAAGCGATTTGATGGCAATGGGAATATCATCGCCCGGAATAGAGATTTTATCGCCTACATTTAACCCTGTGTAGGATAAAAGCACAATATCATCTACATATTTAGTGCCGGTAACGGTTATGCCGCCTATTTCGTAGGTGGTGGGTTTTTCATAACTGATTACCGGAGGCAGCGCCAGTGTATCTTGTGCTTTAAGGGCATTTGGCAGGGCAATAAAAAGGCTGAGCAGTAATAAAGTGGTAAACAGTTGGATTGATGTGCGATGCATCATGCGGGAGATTCGTTAGATAAAAGCAGATAAAGAACGATATTGAAGGGCTACTATTGCCCCGATGTGTGGGTATCATCGGGATTTATTTTTCCGAAACGGCGGTCGCGCTGTTGAAAATGGTAAATTGCCTTGTATAACTGTTCTTGGTCAAACTGGGGCCAAAAAATATCGGTAAAATAGAGTTCGGAGTAGGCAATTTGCCAGAGGAGGAAGTTGCTGATGCGCTGCTCGCCGCTGGTTCTGATGAGCAGTTCGGGGTCGGGCAATTGGTTGGTACAAAGGTGTTGGGTTATTACCTGCTCGGTAATGTCATCGGGGTTGAGTTTTCCTTGTTGCACCAAGTGGCTGATGTTTTTAACCATTTGGGTTATTTCCCAGCGCGAGCTGTAACTGAGGGCTAAGGTAAGGGTAAGCCGTTGGTTGTTTTTGGTTTGTTCTATACCTACATTCAGTTCGCGTAGGCATTTGGGAGGCAGCATTTGCAAATTACCTATTGCCTGAAGCCTGATTTGGTTTTTATGCAGGGTTGCAATTTCTTTTTTTATGGTGTGTACCAATAATTCCATAAGGGCGTTTACCTCAAAGGAGGGTCTGCCCCAGTTTTCGGTTGAAAAAGCGTATAGGGTTAGGTACGGGATACCCAAGTTGGCGCAGGTTTCGGCGGTGGTTCTTACGGCATCAACGCCTTTATGATGACCAAAAATGCGGTTTTTGCCCTGTTGTTTTGCCCAGCGACCGTTGCCGTCCATGATTATGGCAAGATGCTGTGGCAAATGGGTTAAGTTTATCTGCTCTTTGTAGCTCACGTTTGCGGCTGTAAGGTGGGTGAAGCAATTCCTATCAAAACAAACCGCAAAGATAAACGCTTTACCCCGATATTGGTAAAATATGCCCCTACTTATTGCAATGTGCAGGTTAGGATTGCCCGATACGGGTTTGGTAACACTACAAAGCCGCCCCCTAACATGATGCGGAGGCGGCTTTGCGGCATTGAGTGGGCAGTAGGGTTGCTACTGTACTACCACTTTATGGTGTTTGGTTTGGTAACCGTTGTTTACCTGAAGCAGGTAAATACCCGCGGGCAATTTATGTTCAGGCGTTATATTTAGCTGAGTAAGCGTTCCGGTGTTTGCAACCTGTGTACTGTATAGTACAGCGCCGGTAAGGTTATACAGTTTTACGGCGTAATCAGCGCCCTGAACGGCAGCAAGGTAAAGGGTAAAAGCGCCGGCAGAGGGATTGGGGGCTACGGTAACCTCAAAATTACCGGCGGCAGTAGGTGGTACAACATCGGTACAAAATTCATAACCAATGCTAACAGGTGTGCGGATGCCGGAGCAGGTAAAATCGGGTTCTTTTACCTCCCAATCGTAAAAATAGTAGTAGTAGTAGGCGCTATTGGCAGGGTCGTCATAATTAGAACCCTTTATAGAAAGTAGTCCGGGAGTGGTATAGGGGAAAACAACGTTGGTATTGGTACGGTGCATGTTTGGGTGTGTGGCGGTACCAAATTGCAGGTTGCTGCCCGTAGGCACTTCAAGGTTTAGGGTTACGCGGCTCTCGCCGGCAGGAACCATAACGGTTACTTCTTGTATAACGCTGCCATCGGCATTACGCACCTGAAAAGTGCGGTTGCCTTCGCCGGTGGCATATACTTTTATTGATTGGAGGGTAAACGGCTTATAGGCGTCAAAAATGAGGTATCCGTTATAAATGGCTGCATTAACCCCACCTCCTCCAAAGGTATTGTTGTGCGGCGGGTTAAAATATGCATTGCCCTCAAAAACTTGCGTACTTTGGGCATAGTAGGTAGCCGGAGCAGCTATGGGCGGGGTGGTAAAGGCAGCGCCGGTAAAAATGGGTTCGGTAGCATCGGGCGAGTCAAACCAATCAATTGTGCCTTGTGCGGTAGCGGTTATGGTTACGGGGGTGGGTTCGCAAACTACGGTGGGCATATCGGGCTGTAGGGCTTCTATATCGGCATCAAGCACGTTTACCATTATAGATTGTGAGGTTATGGAGTAACAATTAGTGGCAACATTTACCCAATACTCTCCGGGTTCGGTAGCAGTGATAGAAGATGATGTTTCGCCATTTGACCATAAAAACAAATCGCCGCCAGTAGCTTGCAGTTGAACGCTTTCGCCCCGACAAAAAGTAGTAGCTCCCGATGCGGTTATGAGGTTGGTAGGCTGTACATTTTGTTTTGTTAGGGTTATAGGTACAGCCATAATGTTGTTATCCTCGTTGGTTTCTATAAAGTGATTTTCGGGGTCAACGGCTACTACCAAGTAATAATTACCATTGCAAACACCGGGCGGAATGGTAATGCCCATACCTTCGAGGTAGTGGTGGTAAATATCGGTAAATCCTGCCGAAATGCCTTGGTCAAAGCCGCATGAGTACTCGCCGCCGCCCAAGCCGTAGTTTACCTGATTACTGCTGGTTACTACCTGTCCGTTGTCGTTTACGCAGTAGCCGTTGTAGTAATTGCATGAGCCGTAATCCATAAGGCAAAAACCCGTTTTAGAACCTTCTGCTACTATGGGCCACTGCAAGGGGTCGGTTACACCTGCTATAGGGGTTCTGATAGAAAAAATGCACCAAGCATCTACGTGCATGTGTCCGTGTGTAGGGTGGTAGGTCATGGAACCTGCCCAGCGTTCGTAGTTAATCATGGTATTTCCTTCTTTGCGATAAACCCGCTGTTTTATAAGCTGGCTTGGATAGGTAACGCCATCGGGGCAATAACCGCTCATGCCGCCCGGGCTGTAAATGGTATCGGTTCCGCAAACAAAATAATTAGACGACAATACCTGCAACGGTCCGTACCCGATATTGGGCGTAGAAACCGACACGCGCAGCTCGCCCAAGGTTTCGGGGTTTTGGGCGGCTTCCAGTAGCAGGGACTCCGTAATTTTTAAATCGGGGTATAAACTACAGGTGTCTATTCCGCCCGGACACAGGCAACCGGTAGCATTGCTTGTGTTGCACTGACCATGTAGCGCCTGACCTGCAACGAGGCATACCAACACTAAAAGGTAAAATTGTTTCATAAAAAAGCGCCGAAAGAATTGTGGAGGGTAAATGTTTATGCAAAGCTACTAAAATGCGCTGCATAAACCGCAAAAAAGGGAAATTTTACAGAAAAAAGACGAGTAGGAGAAAGTTGTGAGTTGTGAGTTGTGAGTTGTGAGTTATGAGTTATGAGTTATGAGTTATGAGTT
>ERZ761610.1122-NODE-1122-length-15993-cov-14.554273_pt1 | contig 15993 bp, 9 predicted proteins | sample MGYA00512164_ERZ761610 | MGnify/ENA primary metagenome ERZ761610 (study PRJEB28899, sample SAMN02850038) | bioreactor sludge metagenome | biome: EBPR Sludge; feature: EBPR Bioreactor; material: flocular biomat | place: Australia: Thorneside Wastwater Treatment... | reverse complement strand
GTTCAATAATTGCGAAATAACCTTTTCTGAAAAGCCCGTAAGATTAGCCTCACTGGTTATTCTAAGCACCGCTTGGGCTATAGTGTAAAATCTAAAAATACCTTTTAAATCTTCTGCGTCTTGGTTATTTAAAATATTGGCAGCAGTAAGATTTTCAATGCATTTATTGGTTTCAACTGCATAAATATCTGGGTTGTCAGACAATTTTTGCAACTGCAATGCCCGCAAAAAAAACTCCAGATCAAAAAGACCGCCAACGGTATTTTTAATATCATAACCTTGTTTTATACGCTTGGTTTCCCTGAATTTTTTATAAATATATTCTAGCTCCTTATTAAACTCTTCATCACTCCATTTTGTCAGAGTTTTTTGGTAGATTATTTTTTGCAAATCATCGTTAAATTGCTTATCATTGCCTATTACCCGAGCTTTGGTTAAAACCATATACTCCCAAAGCCAAGCAACACCTGTTTTCTGCCCCCTATTGTAATATTCATCAAATGACTTAAGGCTGGTGGCTATTGGGCCACTTTCACCCAGTGGGCGCAAGCGCAGGTCAACTTCATATAATTTCCCTGTAACCGAGATTGAGGAGAGAGCATAAATGATTTTACTGGCAACACGAATGTAATATTGTGCAGGAGAAAGGCTAGAACTGCCCACTGTAAATAAGCCCTCTGGGTGGTCATATACAAAGGCAAGATCAAGGTCAGAGTTAAAGGTTAACTCTTTACTGCCAAATTTGCCCATAGTAATAATTGCAAACCTACCACCTTCGATTCTGCCAATTTCCTCTTCAAAATTCCTGAGGGTATATTCCGTAAGTTTTTTTATAACTACCTCCGCAATATTTGTCAGTGCTGCAAAAACCTCCTCTATTGTTATCTGATCTCTTATCAGCTGGACGCAGATATGGAATTTGCGCTCATTTGCCCAATCTTTTGCTATTTCATATATATCATCTAGTGTCTGTTTTTTGGTGATTACCAGAGTATCCAAACTTTCTTCCAGTTTATCTATTTCTGGCAAAGCATCATAAAATTCTGGTGAAAGAACATAATCAAGCAATAGTGGGTTACGGCTTAAATTTACTGCAATTTCAGGGTAGCCACCCATTATTTCAGATAATAATTCCAATATACTCGGATTAACTGAAAGCATTGAGAATATCTGGCTTTTCTCTGGTAGCCTGCTTAGAAATTCGTCAAACCTGATAAAGCTCTCATCAGGGTTTGGAGAACGCGAAAAAGTTGAAATTATAGCTGGCATTAATTTTGTTAATACCGCACGGGAGCGAGGTTTTTTTGTACAATTATACCGCCCGTGATGCCAGCCACGCACAATATCTGAAACTTTATTGGGGTCTTTAAACCCCATTTTTCCGAGTGTCTCTATGGTATCTGGGTGGTTTTCTGCACCAGTAAATATCAGGCTTCCAGTTGCCTCTGCGCTTTCAACTGCCAATGATGGTGAGGTTACAAAAAGCTCCTGATAATGTTTCCTTACGCAAGAAATTTTATCCAGTATCACATTGATAAATTCTTTTTCATCATCAAATCCACAAAATATTGCAAGATCCCTCATTTTTTGTGAGTCTTTCGGTAAATCGTGCGTCTGCTCATCATTTATCATTTGTAAGCGGTGTTCCACCATTCGGTAAAATTTATAGGCATCTTCAAGCTCTATTGCTGTTGCCTCCAGAATTTCATTATCTTTTGCAAGAGCATATAAGGCTTTTACGGTTTCCTTCTCACGCAGTTCTGGCTTCCTGCCACCCCATATCAATTGCTGGGTCTGGGCATAAAATTCTATTTCCCTTATTCCGCCACGCCCAAGTTTTAAATTATATCCGAACAGGGTTTCATGGTGAATTCCCTGTTTGGTATCTATCTGCCGCTTTATGGAATGTATATCTTCTATCGTTTCAAAATCTAAGCTTCTACGCCAGACATTCTTGTCCATAAATGAGAAGAATATCTCACCGCTTTTCTTATCACCACATATCATTCTGGCTTTTATCATTGCGGCACGCTCCCAGTTCTGCCCTACGGTAAAATAGTAGTTTTCTGCTTTTTTGAGTGATACTGCCAGCGGGTTAGATGCTGGGTCAGGGCGCAAGCGCATATCAACACGGAATACGTAGCCGTCTTTAGTTCTTCTGCTTATAATATCCGTCAACTCCTGCGCTAGTTCAATATAAAACTGGTGCAATGTTTTGCGACCAGTGTATTTCAGTTTTTCATCTTCAAAAAAAACTGCAAGGTCAATATCCGATGAGTAATTAAGCTCAAAACTGCCGAGTTTTCCATCGGCAATTATCACTAAACCAGTGTTTTCAATTGGGTTATTTGAGTTTGGTAAATTTATCTGCTTCTTGTTATGATAATCAATTAGTAAAAACTCTGCCGCTTTTTTCACGCATAGATCAGCAAATTCTGATAAATGGCGCATTGCAACGCTACCCGTAAATTCGCCACAAATTTCCCCTACTGCAATCAGCAATGCAGCTTTTGCCTTATTTTTTCTAAGCCCTGCTTCTATTTCTTCACGTTCTTTATATTCAGCTCTCTCAATTTCGTTGATTAAATTTGAAAAAATATTTTCAAAACCATCATCAAAACAATTAATAAAAAACTCAGGATATTTTATAATAATTTCGCTTAAATATGGGCTATTACCAAATATACATTCAGTTACCTGTTTAATTCTTTCATCTACGAATTTTGGTGAGAGTGCAGTATTTCTGATTTTTTCAACAAGGTTAGAATTATATAAACTTACCTTTTCTGGCATTGAAGGCTTGGGTATAATAAAAATGGCTTGGTTTGGCGACACCAGAAAAATACTTGAAGTTTAAACAATTAGTTTTATAACCCCCCTCATTAACTAAAACAAACAAAAAATGGCAAAGCCAAAAGTACTTATATCTGACAAAATGTCTGAACGTGCGAAGGAGATATTTATTGAAAGCGGCGTTGATGTAGATGTTAAAACTGGCCTCAAACCTGAGGAGTTAAAAGAAATTATTGGTAATTACCAAGGTCTTGCTATCCGTAGTTCTACTAAGGTTACTAAAGACATAATTGATGCGGCTAAAAATTTGAAAGTTATTGCTCGCGCTGGTATTGGCGTTGATAATGTTGATATTCCAGCGGCTACCGCAAAAGGTGTTATTGTTATGAACACACCTTTTGGTAATTCAATCACCACTGCGGAGCATACAATTGCTATGATGTTTGCCGCTGCAAGGCAAATTCCTGCGGCATCTAGCTCAACCCACGCCAGTAAATGGGAAAAAAATAAGTTTATGGGTACTGAGCTTGCCTTTAAAACCCTAGGTATGATTGGTTGCGGCAATATCGGCTCAATAGTGGCTGACAGGGCGCAAGGATTAAAAATGAAAGTAATGGTTTATGACCCATTCTTATCAGAAGAACGTGCAAAAGATATTAATGTTGAAAAAGCTGCAACTCTTGATGATTTATTAAAAAAGGCTGACTTTATCACCCTTCACACCCCACTTACTGAGCAAACCAAAAACATTTTAGGTGCTGAAAATTTAAAGAAAACTAAAAAAGGCGTTCATATTGTTAACTGCGCACGCGGCGGGTTAATTGATGAAAAAGCATTAAAAGAACTTTTAGATAGCGGCCATATTGCTGGCGCTGCGCTTGATGTTTTTGAAACTGAACCAGCAATTAATAATGTTTTATTTGGTCATGAAAATGTTGTTTGCACTCCACACTTAGGTGCATCAACTAATGAAGCACAGGAAAATGTTGCACTTCAAGTTGCTGAGCAAATTTCTGCCTATTTAATTTCTGGAGCTATTACTAACGCACTCAATGTTCCTTCAGTTTCTGCGGAAGATTCTCAAAAGTTAAACCCTTATATTTCTCTCGGTGAGAAAATCGGTAAATTAGCTGGTCAAGTTGCTGATGATGGAATTAGCAAGGTTACAATTGAATATGCTGGCGAAGTTTCAAAACTTAACACTAAGCCAATTACTAATGTTATCGTAAAAGGTTTGCTTGAAAGCTTTGTTGACCCCGAATTGGTAAACATTGTTAATGCGCCTTCAATCGCAAAGGATAGGAACATAAAAATAACTGAAAGCAAACATGAAGACAGCTTAGAATATAACACACTTGTTACCATTAAACTTGAAGTTAAAGGCAAGGAAACTTCAGTTAGCGGCAGCTTATTCAATAGCGAACCTCGCCTTGTAAGCGTTGATGATGTTAAACTAGAGGCTGGTTTAGAAGGTGAAATGATTTTAATTCTAAATGAAGACAAACCTGGTTTAATCGGAGGTGTTGGTAATGTTTTGGGCGATTCCAAGATCAATATAGCAAATTTCCACTTAGGTAGAAGCGGCAAAAATAAAGGCAAAGCAATTGCACTTGTTGGCGTTGATGGAACTGTTTCAAAAGAGGTTTTAGGCAAAATTGAAAAACTACCTTCTGTGTTAAAGGTTAGGGTGTTGAAGTTCTAACGATAACTTTACCATTTTTCTTGGCTTATTAGGCCCTTTTTGTATTTTGTAATTTACGAATATGCACCATAACCGCAGCAGTGGCGGCAGGGGTGATGCCTGGTATACGCCCAATTGCACCGATAGTTGCTGGCTTATGGAAATTAAGTTTTTCACGCACTTCATTTGATAAAGAATCAACTTCGAAATAATTAATATTGTCAGGTATTTTAGTTCCCTCATCCTTGCGGAAAAGTTTTATTTCTGCGTCCTGCCTTTCTAAATAGCCTTTGTATAAAGCCTGTATCTCAACCTGCTCTATCACCTGTTTTGAATAACCACTCAATTCCTTCGACCATATTTCCTGTAATTTATAAAATGATACATCAGGCAATGCCAGATATTGCTTACCGTTACGGCGTATGCCATCCTGGTTGACATATATCTCGTAATTCTCCGCCTCATTGGGAGTTAACATCAAAGTTTCCAATACTGCATCAAGCTGGTTAAACTCATTAAGTTTTTTATTGAAGGCTGAAATTCTTTCTCCTGATGCAAAGCCACCATCGATAGCTTTTTGGGTCAACCTGAAATCGGCATTATCCTGCCTTAAGCTCAAGCGATATTCCGCACGGGAAGTAAACATTCTATATGGCTCTCGTGTTCCTAAGGTAATAAGGTCGTCAATCATTACGCCTATATAAGCCTCACTTCTATCTAGGGTAAAGGCCGCCTTCCCTGTTGCTTTATTACCAGCGTTTATACCTGCAACCAAGCCTTGCGCTGCGGCTTCCTCATAGCCAGTTGTGCCGTTTATCTGCCCTGCTAAAAACAGGCCAGAAATCTTTTTAGTTTCCAGAGTGTTCTTTAATTCACGGGGGTCAATATAGTCATATTCTATTGCGTAACCATATTGGGTTATAATACAGTTTTCTAAACCTTTTATGGAATGTACATAAGCATCCTGAACATCTTTTGGCAATGAAGTTGAAATTCCATTAGGGTAAACAAGGTCACTATTCAAACCTTCAGGCTCTAAGAATACCTGATGACGCTCTTTATCCTTGAACCTTGATATTTTGTCTTCAATTGAGGGGCAGTAACGTGGGCCAATACCAACTATATTGCCCGAATACATGGCGGATTTTGTTAAATTATCAGCAATTATCTTGTGGGTATCATGGTTAGTGTAGGTTATTGCACATTTTATCTGCGGCACTTCAACTTTGTTATTTAAATATGAGAATGGGGTTGGTACAGCGTCACCTGGTTGATCTTCTAACAGTGAAAAATCAATTGATGATTTTAATATGCGGGGTGGCGTTCCAGTTTTAAGTCTTCCCAATTGAAAACCTATTCTCATCAGGCTTTCTGAAAGTTTTACCGCAGGTTTTTCACCTACCCTGCCTGCTGGGGTTTGCTCCGTACCAATATGAATTACACCACGCAGAAAAGTTCCAGAAGTTAGAACCACCGCTTTTGTTTTAAAGTTTGTGCCGTTTTCTGTAGTGACCGCTCTTATCTCCCTTGTATTTTCGTCTATCTCTATATCATCAACCGCATCACCAAAAACTGTCAGGTTTTCGTAGTTCAGTATCAGTTCTTGCATAGCTGCCTTGTACAACTCCCTGTCTGCCTGTGCCCTTGGCCCCCATACAGCTGGGCCTTTAGAGGAATTGAGCATTTTATAATGTATTCCCGCCTTGTCAGTAACACGGGCCATTATGCCGTCCAAAGCATCAACCTCTTTCACCAATGTTCCTTTAGCTACACCGCCTATTGCTGGGTTACAGCTCATCTGCCCGATAGTATCAATTTTATGGGTTATAAGCAAGGTTTTTGCTCCAGTGCGTGCGCTTGCCGCCGCCGCTTCACAGCCTGCGTGCCCACCACCTATTACTATAACGTCATATGAATTCATAAGGTTTTCAGATTTTTAAGTTTTTAGGTTTTTCTTAACAACCTGAGAAAAAGCGGCGTTTTATAACACAATTCCAGCCATATTGCAACGCCTGTGATTGCTTTGCAACTTTACTTTTACCAAGAATTTAACAATAAAACAAGATAACAGAATAAAATTTACCTCTGCCATAAAACCCGATAGATAATTTACTATACAATTAGGTACACGAAATGAAGAATATCTCTATCAACAAGAAAGTTTTTGTAAGTATAATATTATTTATCGCAATACAGATACTTTCCGCTTATCTTTTCTATCAGGTAAACCAGAGCAATGTAACTTTTGCCGAAAAAGAACTTATGGGCAATAGCTACCAGCGCCCCTTGATGAAAATATTATTTGACCTGACCAACCATAAAATAGCAATAAAAAAACACCAGCTTGGGCTTAATAACTCCAGCGATGAAATAATACTGCTAAATGACTCAATCAGCAAAAACTTTGAAGAATTGGCGGGAGAAAAAACCATAGCAACTGAGCTGAAATTCAGTGAAGGTGAACTTGCCTCTAGAGACAAGGGCGACCTCAACCTTAATCTGGTTGAAAATGACTGGATGAATCTGAAGAACAAGTCTTCCAGTTCAATAATTCCCGACACATCTTCCGACCATGCTGCCCTTATAAAAAAAATAAGGGGCATGATAACTCATGCTGGTGATACCTCAAACCTGATATTAGACCCCGACCTTGACAGTTACTACCTAATGGACATTACCTTACTTGCAATACCACAAATGCTTGATAGGCTATCTTCTGTAGCTGATCACGTTTTTCCAGTTTTAAATAAAAAGTACAGCATCTCAAAAAAGGATGCAATCCAGCTTGCCATATATGCAAGGTTTTTGCAGGAAGCCGATATGGAAAGGATAGTAGCTGATTTTGACACCGTGTTTAAAGAAGATGCTAATTTTTATGGAACACTGCCTAGCCTGAAAAAAAATACAGAAATATTCATTAAAAAATTTACTGACAGCAACTCTGAGTTGATAGCTTTACTCAACAGATTAGCTGATAAAGAAAATATATCTTATGAGGAGTTTAATGATGTTCTTACAAAAAGCAGGAATGCCGCTATTCAGTTATGGGACGCTTCAGTTAATGAACTTGATAAGCTTTTAGAAGTTAGAATTAAAAGCTATAAAAACGAACAGATAAGAGTTTTCGCTATAAATCTGGTTTGCTTAATCGCTTCATTAATCATTTTCTACCTAATCATAAACAGTGTTACGGTTCCTTTATCTGAACTGGTTACTACCATAAACAGGGTTGCTAACCGCGAATATGACTTTACCGTTGCCAATAAAGACCGCAAAGATGAAATTGGCGCTCTGGCAAATGCAATTGACGCCGTAAGACAAACTACCCAAAGGGTGGATAGCCTAGAAAAACTTCAGATGGATGAGGAGATCAAAAAATCAAAAACTGAAAAATTAAATAACCTACTGGAAGACTTTAACACTAAAGCAACTTTTGCTATAACAGTTGTGGCAAATGCTGCTACGGAGCTTTATGAAACTTCTGAAAATATGTTTAGCATTGTTTCTGAGGCTTCAGACAAATCACGCTCAATGGTGCATACCTCTGGTGTTGTAACTAACAACGTTAACAGCGTTGCAGTGGCGGCAGAAGAAATGAGCGCTTCAATACAGGAAATATCACGTCAGGTTGGGCTTACCAATAATGCCGTTGATGATGCCATAAACCAGTCTAGCGGCGCACTGGAAACTGGCAAAAAACTTCATGATGCTTCAAATGCTATCGGCAGTATTATCAAACTTATTGATGAGATTGCTGAGCAGATAAACCTGCTTGCGCTAAATGCCACTATTGAGTCTGCCCGTGCGGGAGAGGCTGGCAAAGGCTTTGCGGTTGTTGCATCTGAGATAAAAACCCTTGCTGACCAGACAACTAAAGCAACTGAAAACATTGTTGAGCATATTGGCAAAATAAAAACTATCTCAAAACAGGTTTCTGATGTATTTGACGTGGTAAATAATTCTATAAGTAAACTTAAGGATTATGCCAACGGAATATCAACCGCAATAGAAGAACAAGCACAAGCAACCAATGAAATTGCTATCAGCATGAACTCAGCGGCGGATGATGTAAAAAACATCAGGGGCACTATTGAACTGGTGAGTGATTCAAATAAAAATGCAGAAGAATCAACAAGCCATGTCATTCAAGCTGCCAGAATGCTCTCTGAGCAGTCTGAAAAGTTAAAGATGGATGTTGAAATGTTCATCAAAAATGTTGGGGATATAAAAAGCTGATTTTAATTGATTATTACCCTTTTTTGCTATAGTTCGCCGCTTAATGACAGAGCAATTCAAAAAAACAACTATTGGCATATTAGGCGGTGGGCAGCTTGGGCGTATGCTAAGCCTTGCTGCAACTAATATGGGTTATGAAATAATAACCTATACTCTCAAAAATGGTGAGCAAGCACCTGCACAATCAGTATCATCTAAAATAATATATGCAGAGTTTGATGATAAAAAGCAATTGAATGAATTTGCAAAAGAATGTGATATTGTTACTTTTGAGTTTGAAAATATACCAGCAGAAACGGTCAAACTACTTGAAAGTAAAACAATAGTACGCCCCAATAGCAGCGCAATATATAACACTCAACACCGCTTAAGAGAGCGCAATTTTTTAAAAGAGAATAAATTTCCAACCCACAAATTCTGGGAAATAAAAACCGCAACAGACATCGAAAAAGCTTTTAAGAATAAACTTCAAAAAGCCGTGCTGAAAACTGCTGCATTCGGTTATGACGGTAAAGGGCAACGCATAATTAAGAAAGGTGAAGATTACAAAAAAGTCTGGGAAGAATGCAAATTTGGTTTAGCCGTTCTGGAAGAATTTATACCTTTCGAAAAGGAAATTTCAGTTGTGCTGGCTCGTGGCGTTAAGGGTGATATTGAAACTTTCCCTATCGGGCAGAATATCCATAAAGATGGCATACTCAAAACCTCTATTATTCCAGCAAAAATTTCTGCCGCCACAAAAAAACAGGCGATAGATGTCGCTTCAAAAATTGCAAAAAAGCTTGATTATATTGGCGTTATGGCAGTTGAGTTTTTTGTGCTAAAAAATGGCAAAATTCTGGTTAATGAAATTGCGCCACGTGTTCACAATTCAGGGCATTACACACAAGACGCCTGCAATGTAAGCCAATTTACCCAGCATATCCGTGCTATTTGCGGCTTACCACTTATCAAACCAACACTGGTGTACAAAAAAGCCAAAATGGAAAACTTAATTGGTGATGATATTTTCCTCGTAGAAAAATACCTGAAACAATCAAACGCACGGGTTCACCTTTACGGCAAAACTGAAGTAAAACAGAACCGCAAAATGGGCCATGTTAATTTTGTGGGTTAGGTTTAATCTGGTAAATGATTTAGTTTATTCCATTTATCCCAAGCATCCTTTTCGCTATTATATAACTCAAGATTAACCTCTCGTGGCTTAAATAACTTAATATCTTCATCTAACTTATTTGAAAATATATACCTATATGAACTTTCCGCTATAAATCTGCGAATATATTTCGTCATTTTTGTATTGCACTTAGAATATTTTTTAGGAATATTTTTTCCATTTACTTGAGTAAATAATAAATTTTGTGGATCAAGTGGAAAAAATATTTCCGTACCTTCACTACCCCAACCACCCTTAAAATCATAATTTCCATTTGAGTAATAATTAAGTTTAACTACTGGCTTATCAGATGTAAACCAATCAAAACCATCTGCTGGCTTTAATATCGTCCATTTATGATCATGCAAAACTTTTGATGTTTTATTTAAAAGATTTTTGATAGACCATATCCATGACTCTCTGCCAATAGTAGCTTTTGCTTCAATTGTAGAACTTATTTCATTCTTTTTTCTGATATTAACTTTTATATGATGTGGCATCGGATAGAAAACTTTATCCATATTAAAATCTTTTTTTGATTTCAATTTTTCAGGAATATTTTTCAGCGCATCATTAATAACTTTTTGATATGTTTCCGTTGCAGAGTATAGATGTTCTAATAATCTAGCTGGCGTTCTTACATCATGCATTGCAAGAAAATTTATCAGACACTCCCAATCAGAAGAGAATAATCTTACTTCATTTACAATTTTTTCTACAACTTCTTTTGCAGGAGATTCAAAATATTTTCCAAACCATCTCTCCAATTCATCATTTTCAATAGCTGTAATTTTAGAAGTATATAGATGCTGAGTATATGCTAAGGATTTTACTGATTTCCTTGCCCAAAGAGGAACCTGTGGATTACTTACCAAGGACCTGTAAAGATAGACTTTTCCCTCAGCATCGCTCCATCTTTTTAGATAAGATTGAGCTAAGTAATGGTTGTCACTTGATATCACAAATTATATCCCACCGCCGACAAACTGCTTTTGGGCATCTTTAACGGGTTGCACTAGGTTGCGCTCCACATATTCTACTAATTTCGCTAGTGATTCTTCAACTGAGAGTTTTGAAGTTTCAATTACAAGGTCTGCGTTCTCAGGCTCTTCAAATTTATCTGAAACACCAGTAAATTGCTTAATTTCACCTGCTATTGCTTTTTTATATAAACCTTTTGGGTCACGTTTTTTGCAGGTTTCAACATCAGCCTTTATGTAAATGCTGTGGTAATGGTCACCTGAGGCTATTCTTGCCTTGTCCCTGTCTGATTTATATGGGCTGATGAAAGCCGTTATAACTATAGTACCGCTATTGGCAAAAAGCGCTGCAACCTCCCCTACCCTTCTGATATTTTCGCTTCTGTCTTTTGGTTCAAAACCAAGGTCAGAGTTTAAGCCAGTGCGAATATTATCACCATCAAGCACGAAAACCTGATAGCCTTTTTCAAATAATTTTTGCTGCAATGCAACTGCAAGCGTTGATTTGCCAGAGCCAGAAAGCCCCGAAAACCATAATACCCCGCCTTTATGACCGTTCAACATTGCCCTTCTGGCGGGGTCAATTTGTGCGTTAACTGGCGTAAGGTTTTCAGATTTCGGGTCAGTTTTAATGCGTTGGTCAACAAAACCTTTCAGGTCAATTATACCACCGCCAACAGTGCGGAAATTCTCAATTATAACAAACCTACCAGTTTTTTCATTAGCAGCATATTCATCAAGTGCGGCAACACCACGAATTCTGAAAACTACTTCTGCCACGCTGTTTTTCGCCACTTCTTTAAGGTCATTTTTAATATCAAGCTCACCTGTATCAATTACCTTTTCAATTTTTTTAACTTCGGCGTGAAGCTCAGATGTGTTGATTTTAATAATGTATTTATTGCCTTCTTTAATTGGGTTATCTCCCAGCCAGAAAATTTTACCACGAAAAACATTGGTTAAAACTGGTGCATTTTTCTTGTGGCTTACAACCTGCCCACGCTCTGCGAATATTTGTTCAGATAAAGTAATGCCAATAGATTGCCCAGCCTGTGCGGACTGGTTAGGTTTTTCAGGCCAGCTCTCAATTGAGTTAACTTTTACCACACGGTTTGAAGGTGAGAAAATTATCTCATCACCAACTTTAATTTGCCCTGATTCAATTCTGCCAGCAATAATTCTGCGTTCATCAAACTTGTAAACATCTTGCACTGGCAAGCGCAAGTCAAGTGCTTCAAGGGTTGGCTTTGGCTTGAATAAGTCAAGTGCTTCAAGAATTGAAGGACCTTTATACCATTTCATATTATCACTTTTTGTAATAATATGGTCTCCTTCACGCCCAGAAATTGGTATTATGAAAGTTGGCTCAACATCAATCTGCTTCAAATAAGCACGGTATTCAGCTTCAATTTCTTTAAATTTCTCCTCGCTATAGCCAACTAAGTCCATTTTGTTAACTGCAACGGCAATTTGCTTAACACCAAGTAATGAAAGCAAATATCCATGACGTTTTGACTGTTCCTTTACACCTTCTTTAGCGTCAATCACCAGCACTGCCGCTTCAGATGAAGCTGCGCCTGATATCATATTTTTTAGGAACTCCTTATGCCCTGGGGCGTCAATAATTACATAATTGCGCTTCTGCGTTTTGAACCATAATTGGGTAGTATCAATTGTTATTCCCTGGTCACGCTCTGCCTGTAATGCGTCCATCAGGAAGGAGTATTCAAAAGGCATGCCACGCTTCTGGCAGCTTGCTTTTATGGCATCAACTTTACCATCAGGCAGAGAGTCAGTATCGTGGAACAAACGCCCGATAAGGGTTGATTTACCATGATCAACATGCCCAACTATTACTATTTTCATCTGCTCTTTTGAGTCAGTATTTGCTGCTTCTGGGTTGCTATTATTAACTGCTGTTTTCACGTTGGTTTTTGCCATAAAAAATGCGCCTTTCGGTTGGAAAGGCGCATTTATATACGCTTTTTAGAAAGTTTCTAGGAAATTCTTAATCAAAACCCCCAACCTGCAACCAGCATGAACGCTTGGTCACGGATGTCTTTACCAGCTAAACTTGCCTTTTTTTCCTGATCTAGCAATGTTGCTGTTAGTGAAAAGCCGTGGTCAAATTTTTTGCCAAGTTGAAAAGCATATTTATATGTTGTGTCATCACGCTGCGGGTCAAGATTTATGAACTGAGCATCTTTATAGCCAAAAGTGAAACTTGCAGCCATTTTCCAAGGCAAAACCCTGACATAACTTATGCTGTAACCATAATTATCTTTTTTATTTTTTACCTTTCCTGAAAAATCATTTTTAGGAGAAAATGAAAAATTTATAATATCTTCTTTTGTAAGTTTATATGAAGAACCAAGTTTGTAGGCATAGGAGGTACTATCCGCAGCTGTCATTGCCTCAATATCAGTAACAACTTTTGCAACTTTTGCAGTTAAAGTTAGGTTTTCAGTTGTTTTATAGCTAAAACCCAAAGCATAAGACCAAGCAGATGCATTTTCGTTATGGTCTTTTATTAATGTAAGATATGAAACTGAAGGGCTAACTTTTAGCTTTAGGGATGGCACATTAAATACTGGGCCAGTTGAAAAAGCATAGCTTCTTCTATCTAATTCTGTTCTGTCTTCATTATTTGCATTTACAAATGCGCCAGCTGTATTCCACCTATACCCGCCTTTGTTACAAAATAAATATGAATGTGAAAGTTTAAGCCCCTGAGAAAACCTGTTTTCAGAGTCTTTACCTTTTGAAAAGAAGCCATCCCCACCTGCAATATCATCATCAATGTCTGTGTCTTCTATATCTGGAATACTATCACCATCTGCATCGGCTTCGTCTGAAACTTCTTCAAGGTCTTGGTCATTGAAGGAATCATCTTCCATCAAATCATCAAGATCTTCCATTTCGTCTTCTGGCTCCTCAATTTCGGTATCTTCATCTTCGTCATCGGAAATATAGTCAGTAACATCACCGCCTGCTTTTGCTGCTGGCGCTGCACCTATATCAGAATGGGTTTCATAACCTGTAGTTATTTTACCTTTTATTGTATGAGTTTTTGATTTTTTTGAGATTTTTTTATCAACTTTTTTAAGCGCCTTTTCAGTTTTCTCATTAGGGTTTGCATTCAAGCCTTCTGCTACGTGTTTTTTTGCATCGGCGAATTGTTCTAGCTTCAGGGCTATTTTTGCAAGCTTTAGGTTTTGTTCTGCACCTGAAACACTTGCATAATTATTAACTGGTACAAAAACTGAAACAGCAAGAAAAGCTGCAACTGAAAAATTTTTTAACATAATCTACTTTTATTTGTTTTTATATTAGGTGATGCCGCTATCACTAGAAAAAATATTCTAAATATCAAGAAAATACTGGCAATATGTTTTCTATTCAAAACAGCCCAGCAAGAAAATTACCGCCTAAGAATAATATAGAAAATGTTATGGCACACCCTATGATACCAATGCCAAAACCTGCATAGATGATGTAGCCGTCTCTGTTAAGTAAACCGAATGAGCTTACTAATATACCAACTGCTGGCAGAAAATTAGTCATAGGCAAAGGAACAGCTATGGATATAGAGAACATTAACCACATAAAGCCAATAATTATCTCCCCTGATTTTGAATAAATATGCGGCAGGCGAGGTTTTACGTATCTTTCGAGTTTTTTTAGATATGGTGAAACCACATCCACAAGTTTTTTTAAAAATTTTGTTTTAATAGTTTTTATAGATAATTTTTTGGGTATCCATAAATTCCGCCTGCCAGATAACATCTGAACAGATAGGAATAAAAGCGGCAGAGAGAATAATGTTGTTGTTCCTGGAGGAGTTGGTATAGGGGTACACATTGGCAGCGCAAATAACATCATCAACATACCAAAGCCACGCTCACTAAGTTTGTTTACTATTTCTCCCACAGTTATTGTTTCACTGCCTGTATCTTTGACCAGTGATTGCAGATCATCATTTATGCTTGAAGGAATTAAAGACACGAGAGCTTAAAACTTATTTTTTGCACTTGAATAGTATTTTATTATTGCTTCTGCAACAGCTTTTGATGAAGCGGGGTTTTGAGCTGTAATTAAATTTTTATCCTTAATTACATTTTCCTTAAAAATTTTTGCAGCAGAATATATACCACCAAGCTCCTTCAGTCTAGATTCCAGCAAGAATGGCACTTTATCTGTTACACCAATAGCCTCTTCTTCTGCATTAGAAAAAGCTGTTAATTTTAACCCTTCAACTATTGACTTACCATCCCTACGTTTTGCTTTAACTAGCCCACCTGGCCCGTGGCATATGGCAGAAATCAACTTACCAGAATCAAAAAATTTTCCTAATTTTTCTGCCAACACTTTATCATAAGGCAGGTCAACTACAGCACCATGCCCGCCAGGGAAAAATATTGCATCATATTTGTCAAAATTAGTTGCAGAGATTTTTTTGCTTTTGCTAAGCTTCTGCATTGCCTCTTCGTCTTTCAGGAACTTTGTAACTGACGGTACTATATTTTCTTTATCAAGCGCCCTTGGGTCATAAGGAACTTTTCCGCCTTTAGGCGAACATATATCAATGCTGAAGCCAGCTTTAAGGAGCGCATAATAAGGCGTTGAAAGCTCTTCAAACCATATGCCTGTAGGGCTCTCATCAAGTTTAGCGGCGGAGGTTGTTATGAACAATATAGATTTCATTTTCTCAAGGATTTATAAAGAGATTATGTAACCAATATAGTAAAATATGAAAATTTTAATAGGGAAAATTTTCAAAAAAATTAGATAGTGTCGTCAGTAGATTATCTAGGCAAGTTCATTAATAATTGAACCAGCGGCAATAGATGAACCAGCAAGCAAGCTGAATACAGGATCAATACCATTATTTTTAGTAGCTTTGCCATTAAGCAAGCTACGTAAAGCCTCAACTGATGCCAGCAACTTATCGGCATTGCCATCAGTTACGTTGGTTTTTATAAACTCTTCCAAATAAGTAAGCCTATCATCCCGCTCTTGCCCTGTTGAACCCTGACTAAAAGGCAATAAAGAGAGTGAAACATCACTATTAGTAACACCCAGTATATCCGCAACTGAAGATTTACCAAAATTACTGGTATTAACCCCAAGTAAAGAGCTTATCTGTA